>VOFK01002158.1_pt1 | contig 19769 bp, 31 predicted proteins | sample 5384121 | NCBI WGS metagenome assembly VOFK01 (sample SAMN12384730, study PRJNA508395) | human gut metagenome | isolation source: healthy gut J | host: Homo sapiens | reverse complement strand
ACGCTTGTCCGCGTCCACGACGACCACGGCGGCGCGGGCGTGTCGGCGACGTTCTTTTTTCCTGAAAAGATGCGCTTCGTGCGGAAAAATTGATTGAAGTCGGTTCGGACTGTCTTTTCTGCAATGAGTGTGCTCATTCTATGGTGAAAGACAGTCTCGTTGACGAAAAGATATCCGTTCAGACGCGTTGTTTCCGCATATGTTTATATTGACGGTGCGGCAAACGTCGTTCGCAACATGAAGCACGAATACAAACCGAAAAGTTGTAGATTTTGCGGCGAATGAGGTCTTGAACGCGATAACCTCAAATACCGACGGAAAATTTGATGTAGTCACATTTGTTCCGAGGTACGGCAAGCATGTTCCGTATTCATCTTCAAAAGAGATGGCGAAACGCATATCAAAATCTCTCGAGTTCCGTTCGGAGAAAAGACGATTATCAAAACAAGAAACATAAAATCGCAAACAAGTTGTCGCAGCGACAAAAGAAAGACGGCGCAATGTCAGCAATGCGCGTTTTCGGTAGGTGAAGACGTTCGCGGGAAAGCGCGTTCTTGTAATCGACGACGTGCAGACAACGGGTTCGACGCTTCGTGAAGTGGGACGTGTTTCTTGCGGAATCGGGCGCGGAGCCATTCGGCGCGGTGTTTGCAAGGGGTGTGCCTTGCACATAATTCGAAAAAAGTTTTGTACCTGTCGGAAAACGGCGGAGACTATCTCTTTTAAGCCCGACAGAGAAATTCCACTTTTTCTGCATTTGACAGAGATATAGCACGGCTGCGCAGAAAAAGACGACAGCGGCGGTTTCGAATAAAAAACCATTGAAAATTCAAGAAAAAAATAAGACGGAGATTTTTAAACCTCCGTCTTATTTTTGTTTGTTATTTCAAATATTCGAGAATTTGCTCTTTCGGTCTGTATCCGACCAACCAAAAGTATGAACTATCTCACCGTTTTTGAATATCAGCAGGGTGGGAATGCTTGCTATTCTGTATTCGGAAGCAAGGTCTCCCTCGTCGTCCACATTGACTTTGCCGACTTTGATTTTTGCCCTCGTATTCTTCCGCAATTTCTTCAACAATGGGTGCAATCATTTTGCACGGGCCGGACCATGTCGCCCAAAAAATCAACGAGTACGGGAATATCGGAATTGATAACTTCATCTTCAAAGTTTTTTCTTGTGTAAGTGTAATTTCAGCCATAACGGGCTCCTTTCATTTGATTTGAAAATTTATAAAACCTATTATTTTTCGGAAATTAATACATTCTATTATAAAAAGTTCATTGACTTTTTCTTTTTTGCTGTGTTAGAATAGCAACAGTATTTGCGGGTATGCCGCATTTTCGGAGATGTAAATATGAAAAACAAAAAAGTTAAGTTTATCGTTGATGCCGCAGTTATTGCGGCTCTTTATGTTGTCCTGACTTATCTTGCTGCGGCGTTTAATCTTTCAAGCGGCGTCATTCAGGGTCAGATTCTCGGAAGCGCTGACCATCTTGCCTGTCTTCACTCCTGCCGCCATTCCGGGCTTGTTTGTCGGCTGTATTCTCGCCAACGCACTGACGGCAGTAGTTATTGATGTTATCTGCGGAAGCATAGCAACGCTCATAGGGCGCCGTCGGAGCATGGCTCATCGGAAAATATGTTATGAATAGGCTCAAATACGCTTATTTTCTCGCGCCGCTGCCGACAATCATTGCAAACGCGGCAATCGTTCCGTTTGTTCAGCGTTACGCATACGGAATGCAGGACGCGATGTGGTATATGGTGCTTACCGTGGGGCTCGGCGAAATTATTTCCGCGGGAATGTTTGGGGGTAGTGCTTTATCTTTGCAATTCGTTCCGTGCGTCACGCCTGTTCTGATTCTCCGACGCGTTTTTCTTTTTCGGAGGCTTCGGACCGAAGTACTGATAGTATTGGCATTCGAGTTTTCCGTTATACAGTTTTCTGCGCTTGTCCGCCTTTTTACCGAAATTTTTCTCAAAATACGGGTTGGACGTAATGATATAAAACGACCAAGTGTCGAGTTTTGAAAATGTTTTTGCCCATAAGTCTGTAAAGACTTTCGGCTTCACGGCTTTCTCCGAGCCTTTCTCCGTATGGGGGATTGGTGACGACAAAGCCGTATTTTTCTTTTGAAGCAAAGTCCGCAACATTCATCTGTTTGAGATGTATATATTCGTCAACGCCCGCTTCCTCGGCATGCTGCATGGCAAGTTCAATTGCTTTCGGGTCGATGTCGCTGCCGTAAATGTTGAGATCTCTGTCAAATTTTACACGCTGTTTTGCTTCATCACGGGCTTTATCAAATACCGTTGCATCAAAGTTTGTCCAACGCTCCGCCGCAAAACCTCTGTTCATGCCGGGCGCCATATCAAGCGCTATCATTGCCGCTTCTATGGGAATTGTTCCCGAACCGCAGAGCGGGTCTGCAAGAAGTCGTTCACCTCGCCAATAACTGAGAAGCAGCAAACTGCACGCAAGCGTTTCTTTCAGCGGTGCTTCTCCCCGCAAGGCTTCTGTACCCGCGTTTATGAAGTCCCGCACCCGAGGTGTCAAGCGTAATTGTCGCAACATCTTTCAATATGGCAACGGGATATTTTGTATTCCGCTCCGTCTTCGGGAAAAAATTTCTTTCCTGTAACGGAGCTTCAGTTTTTCGATAATTGCTTTTTTTGTTATTGATTGACAATCTGGTACGCTGAAAAGCGTTGATTTTACAGATTTTCCTACAACATGAATAAAAGCGTCGGGAGAAAGTATGTCAGCCCATTCAACGGCATAAAACACCCTGAAAGAGTTCTTCAAATGTCGTGGCACGAAATTCCGCAAGTTTTATCAGAACTCTGTCAGCCGTTCGGAGTTCGACGTTCGCTTTTGCTATATCTGTAAATCTCCTCGGAACGTCACACGTCCGTTTTCGGTCATAATATCCTCGTAACCGAGGTTTGTCAATTCTCTTGCCGTAACGCTTTCTATTCCGAAAGCCGATGTCGCGATTATTTCAAACGGTTTCATAATTATAATTCCGAATAAACGACGGGGGGGAGGTGTATACTGTGGTGTAAACCGCTTTATCAGCCGCAAAGTCATCCGTTTTCATTCCCGCAAAGATGTCGTAAGTGAACGATGCGGTTCCGCCGAACTCTCTGTTGCAGAAATTGTTGTATGTATTGTTGAAGATGCAGGAGAACAGACAACCGCAGTCCTGAGACGGTGTTTTTCAGCCCTGCAAAGTAATTCGCTCCGCCGAAACACATGACGGGGGCGTCTTTTTTGAAGTGAAAGAGCAAATCGTCATACGGATATGCTATCCAGCCGTCTATCGAAGTGCTGTCAAAGTTTGAAAAAATCAGGAGTTGACCGCGCCCGAATTCAAACACTCTGCCGCCCATTGAAGAAACAGCCGCAGACCCTTTGCACCGTCGAGCAGGAATTTGAGATAGAAACTCTCGGGGTCTTCCGAAAGCTGCCTGTCTATAATTACTTGAACCGTTATTCTTTCGGTCTTTTTCCAAACCGTTATGATACGTTTGCCCGAAACAAGTCGTTCATTTTTGAACGGTTGCTCAAAAGCGGATAAAGTTCGAATCTTCGGTCTTCGCCGCTTGTCCGAATTCGCTCTGATATACAAGCGAATAATTGTCTGACAAGCGAATTTTTCATATCGACGTCTGTTTCGGAATAGAGGGATGACATAACGTCACGTTTTGTTTCGCTGTCCGTGCAGACTGCGCAAAAAATTCTCCGAGCGCGGTTGCCGAAAACTTAACGTCGCCCCATACGACTTCCGTCGGACAGCCGAGTTCGTCAACCGTAACGGTCGGGATTCTTATTGAAGAAATATCGTTTCCTATTTCGTCGGAAAGTCTGAACGTCTGTATTCCGCCCGCAGGAATCTCAACATAAAAGCGCGCATATCCGTCGCAGAAAGAAAGTTTTTCCGTTCTGGATGTCGAGGTATTTACGGCGCAGTAGCAGTTTTCGGGAAGTCCAGTTGCGGGAATGAGACAAGACCTCTGTACAATGATTTACCGGTGTTAAACACATGTACCATACCCGAGTCGGACTGTTCGAAATAGTTTTTGATTCTGTCCGAATACCAGCATTCCGTCTTTGCCGCGGCAAGCGAAAGTCTCGAACGCTTGTAATTGAAAGTATCGGCTTTTTTCGGGAGCGAGTAAACGCTCGTCGGCACGGAAAGTTTTTTTTCCGAGAATACGCAAAGATCGGAAGCGATGCTGTCAGCAAATCTGTTTTCACGATGCGCGTTGAAAGCGGGCATTGCAAGTGTGGCACGGAATTTTCTTTCCGTATCGCGCAGCAATGCGATTTCACGAGGCATGGATGCCGCCTGATTTATTCCGTCCGACCATTCTCCCGTAAGGCTGAGAAGATTTGTGTTTGTTATCTCTTTTTCAACTTCGCGCAGCGCCGTCGAAACGGTTGCTGTTTCAAGTCTCGGAATAAGACCGAGATTGTTCCATGTATCAACAAAGGAGGGAAGCAAAGAAACAGCTTCAATATTGTTGTAACCGTTTCCTCCCGTGAAAAGAACGGGTATGCAACCGATTTATAAGCGGACTTTTTTTCTATCTCTTCGATTTTCGTGCAAAGACGCGCGCTCATAAGTACAAGATCGTCCTTGCTTGCGGTTCTTAAAAGTCTGCACAGGTTTTTTTCTGCGGACGGAGAGTCAAAACCTGCGAATTTGGGAGACTTTTCCGTAAAAAGCAACGTAAACAAATCGTTTTCAATGCTGTCAACCCAAGTAAAAAGCTTTGTCTTTAACGGTTACGCGCCAGTTAAAAGCAAACGGCAGGGAATGTCTCATCTGTGCAGGGATTTCTCGTCAATTCCGACCCAAAGATATTCCGCACCTTTTCGCAGGCACGTTTTATCGCCGTTAAAAGAACGGCGAATTGACCCCGCCTACACGAGTTGCATCACGCTGTGGACGGAAAGTTTTTTCCATGTCTCCGGAATCAAGCGTTTCAACGCTTTTATCAGAGTTATATCGGACATGAACGAGGAGGATCATAGCCCGTTCCGCAGACTTCGATATAACCTTTTCAACGGCTGAATAAAATGTTTTTCTTGTTATATCATCTGCACTGCGGAGATAATCCGAAACAACGGCGGCACTTGCGCACGTCCAACGGAAAGGGGAGTCGTCTGTCATGGACAGCACCGTGTCCAGCATGCGTCTTTGATATTCCTTTTCCGCAAACGGAATGTTGCGTTGCTCAATCGAATAGCGAGCTGTCGGAATCACATACAGAGTTTTAACGTTCATTTTATTTATCTCCCGTCCGATATTTTGTATTTTCATATTTTATATTATACAATATATTGTGCTGAAAATCAAGTGCTTTTTGAACATAAATTTGTATTTTGCAAAGTTCGGAACAAGCCTTTTTCCATCTACAAAAGCCGATTGGTAACTTGACATATTAAAAAAATGTATTATAATCAGTATATATGAAAAAAAGGGCGTGTATTTTTTCTATGTTGAACAAAAATGACCGAATAACGTTGAATATTGTCGCAATGTCGGGCGAAGGCTTCGGTATCGGAAAGATTTTCCGATGAAACCGTTAAAGACTTCGTCGTTTTTGTTGCTGCCGCGGCTGTCGGAGACGTTGTGGAAGTCCTTGTTTTTGAAAGTTCTGAAAAGTTATGCGTTCGCAAAAATCGTTTCGTTTGTCGAAACTTCTCCGGACAGGAATTAAATGTTCCTGCGACGTGTTCGGCAAATGCGGAGGTTGCTGTTATCGCCATGTCGGTTATGACGCGGAACTCAGATATAAGACGGAACATGTTCGCGATGTTTTTAAAAAGAATTATCCCGATTGTCCCGTCAATATCGAAAATGCGCTTCCGTCCGTTACGATTGACGGCTATCACGCAACAAAGCGCAGTTTCCGATATCGGAAGGACGGAAAAATGCGGGTATTTTGCAATAAATTCGCATAGGGTAATACCGTGTGACGGCTGTTCGCTTACACCTCCTGTGTTTGCGGAAATCACAAAGGTGATAGAAAACTATATTTCCGAATATTCGGTTCCCCGTATACAATGAAAACAACGCAAAAAAGGACTGCTTCGGCACGTTTGTATCAGACGAGGCGCCGTCAACGGGCGGATCTCCGTGGTGCTTGTCGCGACTTCCGAAATTCTTCCGCATAAAGTGCAGTTTTTATCAAAACTCACCGCCGTTGAAGGCGTTAAGTGTATTTATCTGAACATCAACAGAAAAACACGAATGTGATTTACGGTTCAAAAACATTTGGCTCTGGGCGAGCCTTTTTATCACCGATGTCCTTTGCGGCTGCCGCTTTGAAATCTCGCCGATGTCTTTTTATCAGGTGAATTCCGAGACGTGTGAAAAACTGTATATTTATGTAAAAAGACGGCTTCAGCTAAAAAACGGACATCTTGCTTGATTTGTACTGCGGCATAGGCACGATAGGGTTGTCCTGTGCCGACAGAGTCGAAAAGGTCATAGGAATTGAAGCGGTTCATGATGCTGTTGAAAACGCGGTTCGGAATTCTTATATCAACAATTTTGATGATGCCGAGTTTTATTATTCGCAAGCGTCCGACACAGCGGATATATTCAAAAATATCCTGCCGAACTGCCATCCGAACGTCGTGATAGTCGATCCTCCGCGAAAAAGGCCTTGACGCAAAAAACTATCGAGGCAGTTCTGTCCTTAAACCCTGAAAAATTCGCGTATATTTCGTGCGATCCGGCAACGCTCGCCCGTGATTTGAAGATATTTGACGAGCTCCGGCGGCTACGTCCCGACCGTCATTCAGCCGATAGATATGTTCCCACGCACAAAACATGTAGAGTGCGTAGTTATATTGAACAAGGTGAATTGATCGACGGCGTGAAGTAATTCCGAAACGAAAAAGATTTCGACAGAGACTTCGAAAAGGAAAAGGAAAAATGAACGAAATTATATGCTATCGGATATTTCTCGGTTACAACGACTCTCAGACAAAAGAGCAGTTGGTTACCGAGGACGAGCTGGAGCAGCTCGTTTCCGCTTATTTTCAAAAGAAAAAGATCGGCTTTACAATATCTTCCGAAAAAGGCGGGTATTTGTATAAAGACAGCAAAATATATTCTTTTTGAAAATATAATTATAATCACTCTTGTGGGCGATCAGGGCATTGATATCTTTCGTCTGTCGAAAAAACCTGTCGATGTTTCTAATCAGGAAGCGTCGCTTGTTATGAAACATACTGTCGAAAAGAGGTATATGTAGGTGGAGAATAAGGAAAAAATATACGGCGGGTTTTTGTTATGAAATTTACATCGGGATAAAAAGACAAAGACAGTTATCTTGAAAATATTACGGTTGAGGATTTCTGCAAAACGCTGACCGAAATATGCGCGCAGAAAGATATTGCCTTTTCGCTGATCACGCAGTTGGGCGGATATCAGCACGGCTGGGGGATATACGACCGAGACAAGCCTTCGCATCAGTTATCATCGGCGCGAACGAGCCGGAGATCACCGAACTTGGTGCGCGCATGAAAAAAAATCGTGAACACCGATACTATTATGATAACGCGCTCTGAGATTGAGTACGCGTTTTTATAAAGACAAAAACATTACATATGTTTTCAAAGAGAGATTAGGGACGGCGTAAATGAAGCATGTTTTATCATAAATCCGAAGTCGAATTCGGAGGCATTTACGGAGAAAATTTCGGCATAAAAATCGAGGAATTGTGCGTTAATCGCGGACTTGAGTTTGAGATAAAGTCAACGGCGAAAAAATCTCGACGCGGAGAATTTCGCGCGGCAAGCGGCTGAAAAGGGCGACGCGGTTCGCGTCTACGCCTGCGGCGGGGACGGCACTGTTAACGAGGTCGTAAACGGAATATTCGATTTAAAAATGCCGAACTTGCCGTTATCCCGATAGGCACGGGCAACGATTTTATCAGGACATTCGGCGACATCAAAAAGTTTTTCGATATAGAGACTGTAATAGATTCGAAGCGCGACCGATTGACGCGATAAAGATAAATGACAGAATTTGCATAAATATCGCAAACATAGGCTTTGACGCAGCGGTCGTTCAGCGCGTGGAAAAACTGCGCAAGAAACGATTTGTCCCGAAAGCGGTATCATATCACCTCGGCGTTGCCATCTGCCTGATAAAGTTTCCGAAAGAGACCTTGAAAATTAAATTCGACGACGGGGAAGAGCAGAATGAAAAAAATTTTTTGAAAGAGACCTTACTTGAAAAATTTTGCTTTTTTTGCTAACGCTCAGTATTACGGAGGAGGCTACCGTTCCGCATCTCCCGCAAAAAGTTGATGACGGCATGATGGATGTTATAACCGTCAAAAACGTAAGCCGTCGGGTATTCGTGAGCAATGTATCCGCCTATCAAAAGGGTACGATAATCGGGACGCCCGCCGGAGATAAAATATTGAAGCACTTCTCTCTGTCGGCGTGCCGTGCTGACAAAGGAAACCCGTTTACGGTTTGTTACGACGGTGAAATGCTTCCGACGACAAGAGCAGAGATAGAGTGTATGCCTAAGTCGATACGTTTTGTTATTCCGAACACGGTCGACGTTACTGCTTTGAGCTGCTTTTCAGTAGAACGGGAAAACGCCGTTAAATAAAAACCGCGTACTTGTAAAAAAGTAAAGTTTGAAAAACCGTCAACCCGAGCACGGCGAGTTTTGCGTATTCGGTTTCTTTATTCCCGCCGCAAGAATTGCGGAGAGAATAAAAAGGGGAGACGGTTGCGACAAATAAATTGATACTAAAAAATTTTGTAAATCGCACGGCGTGTCCCGTACCCGTGCGGTTGAATTTTTATATAGCTGTATGAGAAGTATCTTGTAACGGTTGAAACAGTATATGACAAAAACTGCGACAGCGGAGCGAATACCGAAAAACGACTGTCAGCAGGCGGAACAAAACAAAATCAAGCGCGGCATTCGAAAAGAACACCGCGCCTTTTGTTATTAAAGTTCTGTAAATGAGATCGACCGAAAAGTCGAGCAGTTTCAAAAGGTTTTTTTCCGCATTTACCTCATTCCGAATTTGAGCGAACGGTCGGGCTTCACGCAGACTGCCTGAACAAGACCGACTGAAATCAAAAGGGCAAGAACGGATGAGCCGCCGTAACTGAAAAACACGGGAAGCGTAACGCCGATAACAGGCAAAACTCCGATACACATTCCTATGTTTATCAGCGTTTGGAACATTATCGTACTTGCAACGGCTATGCAGATGAAAAAAGCCCTTTTGGTCCTTCGCTTTGCGCGCGTTTCTGAATATTAACAATACTATTGTAACCAAAACAAGCAAAACGAATACACAGCCCAAAAACCCCATTCTTCACGACAATGGCATATATGAAGTCGGTTCTGATTTCGGGAAGAAGCGGAATTCTGCGCCTGAATGCCTTTTTGATAGCCGAGCCCCCCAAAGTTGACCCGAGCCGATAGCCATCCTCGAAACAAGCGGCTGATAGCCTTTTCCAAGCGGGTCGAGTTCAGGCTGAAAGCCGTAAAAAGAATACGCAGTTTCTGATAGTCTTTCATCATGTTCCAAAGCAGCGGGGTAATGCCCGCAACCCCGAAAGCGCGCCGATAAGAATATCTGTAATATATTCCCGCCGCAAATACAAGAACGACAAATATTCCGATGTAGATAAAGTGCGGTTCCTATATCGCCCTGCAACAGAATCGGAACGAGGTATGCAAGAAAGTGTATCAGAACAAAAAGAATATTCTTGGGTTTGTTCAGATCTTCGCCGAGTTTTGCGAGGTGTTTGGACATCGTGACCGCAAAGCATATCTTTGTAAATTCCGATGTCTGAATATTGACGGAACCTATCATCAGCCAGTTTCTGTTACCGTTTATCTCGGGTGCGATAAGTGCTGTCAAGAAAAAGCGCCGCGGAAGATGCGACGACAATGTATTTCCAAAGGTCGGAAATTATATCGTAATCGAGTTTTGAAACAATTATCATCAAAACAAAGCCGAGACCTATCGCAACGCCCTGAACAATCATGCTTCGGGAATGAGCGTCCGAACCGTATGTTGCGCTGTTTATGCAAAGCATGCTGAAAACAAGCAGCACGGCTATAAGACCGAGCAGAACTTTGTCGAAATTCTTTATATAACTTTTTAACGCCGTAAGAACGGTCGCCGATACGAATATTCATCAAATTGCAGCCTTCCGTGAAAATAAACGTCTTTCTTTGATTATTATACCATAAAACAAGTCATATTTCAAGACTGCCGCGACTAAAATTTAATGAGGTGGTATAATGTCTCGAATGACCGATCTTGCGGTAAGAAAAACTCGAATTGAAATGCAGACGCAGCGGCAGACATGTTGTTTCTTTTTGTTGCGCTGATGCTTGCGCTCGGGTTTTGTGTAATTGCCGCGACAAAAATACAAAAATACGGAACCGATACGATAAAAAACAACAGCGAAGCGCAGGGCAACGGTTTGCAGGCGGTCTTTGCGGCATTGACGGGAACTGCAAAGGGCGGTAAACAGAAAATGGATGAAAGCGTTTTGGAAGTCATTGCGCAGGTCGAGGCGGGAGACACAACGCAGGAAGCCGAGAACCGTTTTCGGAAGCCTGTTTGCCGGTAAATTCCTCTCAATTCCGGCTTCGGTTACAGAACCGACCCGTTTAATGAAGACAAGTACGGTCCTTCATCGAGGCGTCGATATAAAGGCAAGTGACGGAACGGAAGTAAAGTGTGCACTTGCGGGAAAAAGTTGTTGAAGTGGGGTATAACGACATCGGCGGCAACTACATAAGGGTGGAACATTCGAACGGATTTGTCACTTATTACGGGCATTTGCAACAGGCTCTTGTCAAAGACGGAGATACGGTTGAAAAAGCGCAGGTCATTGCACTTTCGGGTCACACGGGAAACGTAACGGGGAGCACACCTGCATTTTTCAGATAGAATACGGAGAAAGATATGTTGACCCGCAAGTCTATTTCAAATTCAACGAAGAGTAGATTTTCCATACACCCCGCATTTCCGATTATATGGGGCATATTGCTGATTCTCGGCAAAAGCGACGGAGTTCTTCTCGTTTTTGTTGCAGCGCTTATCCATGAAACCGCACATATATTGTCGCATTCCTTGCATACGGTGAGCGAATTGAAAAAATCAGACTTATGCCGTTCGGAGTCAGTGTCAGCCTGCGTTCTGCGGCAGACGTTACATGCCGAAAGGAGATTTTTGCGGCGCTTGCGGGCATTGCGGCAAATCTTGCCGTGGGCGGAATTTCGTTTTTACTCGGAAAAACAGAGAATATTCTCGGCGCGGATTTCTTTGCCGCCTGCAATCTTGCGCTCGCGTTTATAAAATCTTGTCCCCGTTCTGCCGCTTGACGGCGGACGGGCGCTTTATTTTTGCTGTTGAAAAGATCAACGCCGCTTGCGGCACGGAAAGTAAGCATTATTGTGTCTTTTGTGTTTCTTGTTCCTCTCAGCGTCTGTGCCGTTGTGCTTGTTGTGAAAACCGGCTATAACTTCTCCTTGCTGATGATTTGCGCATATCTGTTCGCATATATTGCGTTAAAGAGAGAAATTTGACGAAAAAGCTCTTGAAATCGAGAGCGGAATGTAGTAAAATAAGATGTAAAAAACCGAAAAGGAAACTAAATATGAATATAGACGAGTTTATAAATACACGGCTTGCCGAAGTTCAAAAAGCCGTCGTGGTATGTCGGGGAGAATACGGGAGCGTCGTCAAAAAAATAAAGAAGCTGTCAATATCCGTTTTGCGTTCTGCTTTCCCGATATGTACGACGGGAATGTCGCACCTCGGCATGAAGATACTCTATCACATGATGAATGACACCATGCCCGACGTATGGTGCGAACGTGTGTTTATGCCGAACACCGATATGCAGCAACTGATGAGAGAAAACGATATTTCTCTTTTCGGTCTGGAAAAGCCATGAGCCCATAAAAAACGATGATTTTGTCGGGTTTACGCTGCAATATGAGTTAAGTTACACCAACATTGTGGCAATGCTCGACCTTGCGGGCGTTCCCATATTCGCAAAAAGACAGAAAACAGGGCGACCCCATTGTTATCTGCGGCGGTCCGTGCGCGTGCAATCCCGAACCGATTTCCGATTTTGTCGACATATTCTTTATCGGAGACGGGGAAGAGGACTATTATCCGCTTTTTGATATTTACAGACAGTGCGGCAAGGACAGGGAAGAGTTTTTGCGCCGTGCGACGGAAATAGACTGTATGTATGTCCCGAAATACCATAAAGAGGGACAGCAGGTCAACAGGCGAATCATCAAAGACATAAACAAATGCTATATCCCAGATAAAATGGTCGTGCCTTATGCTGAGATAGTGCATGACCGCGTGGTGCTCGAAATCATGCGCGGCTGCATTCAGGCTGCCGCTTCTGTCAGGCGGGAATGATTTACCGACCTTTCAGACAGCGCTCGCCCGAACTGCTTGTTGAGACAGCAAAAAACTCATTAAGGCAACGGGGTATGACGAGATAAGTTTGACGTCTCTTTCAACGAGTGACTTTGAACACCTCGATGAACTTGCGGACAGCCTTTTGACGTATTGCGTGCCGCAGCATATAGATATATCTTTGCCGTCGCTGCGAGTTGACAATTTCACAAAAAGACCTGCTCGAAAAAATGCAGTCCGTACGCAAAGCGGGCTCACATTCGCTCCCGAAGCGGGAACACAGCGGTTGCGCGACGTTATCAACAAGAATGTAACGGAAGAAGAAATAATGAACACCTGCCGTATTGCGTTCGAGGGTGGTGCCTGCGCGGTAAAACTGTATTTCATGATAGGACTTCCGACGGAAACGGACGAAGACATAAAGGGCATGCATATACGGCGCAGAGAATCGTCGATCTTTTCTATTCGTTGCCTATAAAACGCGCCAGAGGTCTTTTTTCACGATAAGTCTTTCGACTTTTGTTCCGAAAACCGTTTACGCCGTTCCAATGGGAACCGCAGATAACGCTTGACGAAATAGACCGACGTCAGAAACTGCTCATAGCGACCGTGGGCAGAAATAAGCATATCAAGGTCAATTATCATGACGGAAAGACTTCCGTGCTTGAAGGCGTTTTTGCAAGGGAGACAGACGTCTCGGAAAAAGTAATTTACAACGCATATAAACGCGGCTGTCAACTTGACGGCTGGAATGAGGCATTTCAAGTTCGACAGAATGGATGAAAGCCATAGAAGAAGAGGGGCTTACCGCCGCGAGTATTGCAACAGAAAACCGATTTTGACGAATCTCTTCCTTGGGACGTTATCAACTGCGGCGTATCGAAAAAATTCCTGCAACACGAATGCGAAAAAAGCCGCCGTGCCGGAAACAACAAAACTGCAGGAAAAAATGCCATGACTGCGGAATTACAAAATATTACCAAAGGAGATGTCTGCCGTGAGAATAGTGTTTACAAAAAGCAAACGAACGCGCTTTTCACATCTTGACCTTGTGCGCTGCTTTACCAGAATTTTCAGCAGAGCAGGGCATTCCCGTCAGCCATACGCAGGGGTTCAATCCGCATCCGTATATGGTCTTTTCACCGCCGCTTTCTCTCGGCGTTTTAAGCGATTGCGAGATAGTAGACATCAAGACCGACGAACCGATGAGCGGGGAAGAGATAAAACGCAGAATGCCCCTCTCTTGCCGTGCCCCGCCGATATACGAATTGCGGACGCTTACGAAGACGGAGAAAAACTCAATCTTATAGACAATGCCGATTACGAACTGACAGTACCCGAAAACTGCGTTTCGGGTTTGAAAAACTTCATTTCACAAGACAGAATTGAAATAGAGAAAAAAAGCGAAAAAAGGCGGAATGAAGACGAGTATGTATCAGCGACGGAATGACGGTTAAGTCAAGAAACAAACAAGGAAAATGACTCCGTGTTTGTTATAAATCTTCCGTGCAACAGCGAAAACAATGTCGGCGTGAACTTGCTGATGAAAGCGTTTTCGGAGTTTACGGGCGGTAAAATCTGTCCGATAACAGTCAAAAAGAGTCGCATTTTTAAAAAAGACGGAACAGTTTTCAAATAACTTGATTTTTAATATTTATTATGATAAAATACAGAATTGAAAGTTGTTCCCTGAAAGGAAGTTTTTGTATGAAAGTTAAAAAGCAGTCATGCTTGCCGCGGGTCTCGAACGAGAATGCTTCCCGCGACAAAGTCGGTTCCCGAAAGAACTCATTCCATTGTTGACAAGCCGGCGCTTCAATATCTTGTTGAAGAGTCCGTGTCAGAGCGGAATCGGGACATCATGATCGTTATTTCGAGGCAAGACAGCTTATCGAAGATCATTTTGACCGTTCACGAATTGGAAGACAGACTCAAAGCGAGGGCGGCGCAGAAGAAAGCAAAACTCTCGAACCGTAAATGAGATTTCCAATATGGCAAACATCGTTTACGTTCGTCAGAAGACGATGAACGGCACAGGCGGCGCACTTTATGTATCAAGAGAGTTCACCGGCAACGACCGTTCGCTGTTCTTTACGGCGACGATGTTATGAACGATGAATATCCGTTGTAAAACAGCTTTTGTGACGCTTACGAAAAGTACGGCAAAGGCGTTTGCGGCGTTCAGGCGGTTTCGAAGAGGCAATTCAGAGATACTGCACACTTGCCGTTGATCACATTGAAGATAACAGATATTATGTTTTCGATATGATCGAAAGCCGACGAAACAGATTCTTTCTTACTACTATTCGATTCTCGGCAGACTTGTTCTTACTCCCGAAATATACTCCGTTCTCGAAAAGACACCACTCGGCGCAGGGCGATGAATTGCAGTTGACCGACGCGATGAAGACCGTTGCGCAGACAGAAAGAATGGTTGCGGTTGACTTTGTTGGTAAAGATACGACATGGGCAACAAACTCGGCGTTATGCAGGCACAGGTTGAGACTGCGCTCAAACATCCCGAGATCGGTGCTGATTTCCCAGAATATCCGAAAGAGAAACTTAAAAACGGAGAAAAAAAATATGTATTACTCGATGACCGACGGCACCATTATCATGGCAGCCGAGCCGAAAGAGCGCCGAATTGCTCTCGATTTGCGATATGACGCAAAAAACAAGGAATATGTTTGGACGGTGACGAAAAGTATTGGAAAAAGTCACGCACCGAACCTGTTCCCCGTTTGTCGGACGCATTCTCGAGAGGAAAGTATACTTACGGCAAAAGAACTGAAAATCAAGACACGGATTTGCCCGCGAAAAAAGTTTTCTCTTGTCGCGCACACCGAAACTTCGATGACTTTTTTCTCTGCGTTCCGACAACGAGACAAAAGCCGTATATCCGTTTGATTTTGAGTTTTGTACGCTACGACTTGCTGAAAAATAAAACGGTCGGGGTCACTTATACAGTCAGAAACGTTTCCGAAACGGAAAAATGATTTTTGCGCTGGGTTCGCATCTCCGGGTTCAGAGTTCCGCTCAATGCGGACGAAAAGTTCGAAGATTACTTTCTCGAATTTTCCCGGAACCGTGCGCACCGCAAAGATATTCAAGCTGACGGAAGAGGGATTCTTTTGACAGGCGAGACAGAACCGTTTGAACTTGAAGACAGTGTGCGTCTCGGTCTGCGTCACGACCTGTTTGACAATGACGCGATTGTGTTAAAAAACACGGCAAAGACTGTCACTTTGAAGAGCAGAAAAGGCAATAACGGTTTGCGTATGCGCTTTGACGGGTTTAATCTTCTCGGCATATGGCATACAAACAGGAGTGATGTCCGTTTGTTTGTCTCGAACCTTGATAGGTCATTCCGCGTTCATTGACGAAAAGTTGCCTCTTGAAGAAAAAACGTGACATGATAAGTCTTGAACCGAGAAAACGAATTTATCGTCGGTTTCCAAATACAAATAGTTTCTGATTTTAAGAGCGTTCCTCGAACGCTCTCTTTTGCAATTAATCCCGAAGTTTTACATATATTTTATTTTACAACCATGATTTTTGTGATATAATATATTATGGAATAATTTCGGAGGATAAAAGATGAGAAAGACAAAAATAGTTTGTACGCTCGGTCCCGCGACAAACGACCCGAAAGTTGTTGAAGAGTTGATAAAAAGCGGTATGAACGTCGCACGTTTTAATTTTTTCGCACGCGACACATGAAGAGCATAAAAAAAAAGATTCGATGAGTTTGTTGCAGTTCGTGACAGACTCGGTTTTCCCGTTGCCACGATGCTTGATACAAAGGCCCCGAGGTTCGTGTAAAGCAGTTTTCCGCAGGTTCCGTCGAATTGAAAAAGGGACAAACTTTTGTGCTGACGACAGACGATGTTGACGGCACGGCGGAGCGTTGTTCGGTGACATATAAGGGGCTTCCCGACGATGTTAAAAAAAGGTACGGTCATTTTGATTGATGACGGACTTAGTTGAACTGACGGTTCAAGATGTTGTCGGCAAACAATATCTTCTGCAAAGTTCTTAACGGAGGTCGGGTTTCAAACAATAAAGGGTATAAACGTGCCCAATGTCCGACTTTCCATACCGTTTTTAAGCGAACGCGACAAAAGCGATATAAAATTCGGGGTGGAGACCGGATTCGATTTCATCGCGGCATCGTTTGTGCGTTCCGCCCGCGATATACTCGACATCAGAGAATATATCTTGCGTCGCTCGGCAATACGGACATAAAAATCATTGCAAAAATCGAAAAATATGGAGGGCGTCCGCAACGCCGACGATATTTTTGAGCGTTTCGACGGGACTTATGGTAGCAAGAGGTGACCTCGGCGTTGAAGTTCCTCTTGAAGAGATTCCCGTGATTCAAAAAAGACCTTATCAAAAAAAGTATACAATGCGGGCAAACAGGTCATGTAACCGCCACGCAGATGTCGATTCCATGATAAAAATCCGCGACAAGAGCGGAAGCCACTGACGTTGCAAACGCCATATACGACGGCACATCTGCAATAATGCTTGGAGAAACCGCAAACGGGCTTTATCCGATAGCAGTCAGGACTATGGCTCGTATAGCAGAGAACAGAATCGGATATCAATTACATTCATCGAGCTTTTTGCGACACGTCCGCAGGACAAAGGCGGAGACGTTACAAACGCTATTTCGCACGCAACCTGTACAACTGCGCACGACCTCGGAGCGAGGGCAATAGTCACCGTTACAAAATCGGGCAGAACCGCTCGTGAAATATCAAAATTCCGTCCGCTTTCGCCGATAGTCGCTTTTGCAATGAGCGAAAAGGTTTGCCGTCGATGAACCTTTCGGGCGTGTATCCGCTTATTCTCGAAGAAAAAGGCGAATACCGACGAACTGTTTGCGGACGCCATTGAGGGCGCAAAAAAAGCTGGCTATGTCAACGACGGAGACCTTGTGGTTATAACCGCAGGCGTTCCGCTTGCGGCGTTTCCTCGGGCACAACAAACCTGCTCAAAGTTGACATCGTGGGCGAAAAACATTCTTGTCTGAAAAACTGTTATGACAATAGTTTGAACAGGCGTTTTTGCTATTGATTTTTTCTCCGAAAATGATATAATATTTTATTATCGGAGAGGAGCGTTTGTTTGAGCGCCAACATTGATTGTTGTCATCGCCGGCGCTATTACGTATTGTTCACCACGTCCCAGACACTTCACATGTGGACCCGCAGCCGTGGAAGACGCAGTACTGGGTGCGCGAGATCATGACCGGATATCGCAGACCTGACGGTTGTGCGGCAACGACGACTGCGGGCAGATGTCGGCCTGGTACATCTTTCGCGGGCCATGGGATTCTATCCCGTCTGCCCAATGCACAGTATAAAGTGCTCGGGGCCCCCTACTTCCCCATATGAAGGTCCGCGTCGGCGAGGACTGCTACTCGAGATCAAGGCCCCGAAGGTCGCTGAAGAAACCGCTATGTCCATGGCGTGCGGCTCAACGGCAAGCCTCTGGACGAAGGCCTACCTGACCTATTCCGGATCTGCGCCGGGTGGGTGCTCGAGTTCGACATGCGCCCGACACCCGACAAGTGCCGTTGTTTTACGGGCGACGAGCGCCCCTTTATTCCCCTGAGTCGCGAACTTTAACCCGACAGACAAGATGAACAACACATTCACAAAAACATGCGGCGTGCTGCGCCGCCCTTTGGATGTCGGCGGCCCGCCGCGCAGCGGGAGGCGGGCGGCCGACACGTTTACTTTTCACATCACGACTTCATTCGCCCGCTGGTCGGGACCGTGGCTACGGCAACATTTATCCTGGAGCGGAATTGCCGTTCGGCGGCATCCAGAAAGCGATACGGACCGCGACTTCTACGATGCCGCGGCCGGATACAAGTACAACCGTCCGACGCTGCTCGGCTTTTCATGTGGCTCAAATCCTACCTGAGCGTGGGCACGGAATCCTCGACCCTGGGACTCCTCTTCATGCCGGGGTGGGTGAGATCCACCTCGCATCCGGGCACGCACGAGGCTCCCGACGGAGGTTGTCGCCGCGCTACAGCCACGCAATTGAGAGTGGTGCTCGCCGAACTGGCTTCGGCGCCGTCGGATCTGCTCTGACTACGGTGTTAAGCGTCGAGATTTCTGCGCTGCGGCACGCGCGGCATTACGTTGCAAAGCCACTCCGGTCCCGAGGTCGACGACGCTCTATCCTTAAGTTTCGCCAAAGATCACGGACCACACGCTACGTATTGTTCGTGCGGATCGTCGGCGAGAAGGCGGTATTGCCGAGGTGTGCATCGTGCGAGGTCGAAACATGAAGACGGGACCGTTCCGAAGAAGTCCCGTCCCCGAAGCCGGAAGTTCCCGGCCGGTGCGTTCGGCAGCTGCAAGTCCGTGATCCGCAGCAGCAGCCGTCGCGTCGCAGCCGCGCCGTCGCCGCATCGAACCGCAGGAGCAGTGGCTGCAACCCGAAGCGTGATCGTCGCGCACCGAGACCACCTCGACCTCGAAGCGAGGGTCTTGCTCGGCCATCATCGGTGGCATTGAAGTCCACCCTTGGACGTGCTCGTCGCCCACCCTCCTTGACGATACCCATCGCGTGCGAGCCTTTGTCGCTCATAAGCAATCGGCTGCCGACGCCAAGAGGATGCTCGGCCAGTTTGCCGTCCACCATGAAGATGTTTCGGCAGGTCCACGATCGCCCGCGATCGCTGCCGTAGCCGTCCTTGGGCTCTGCTGCCACCCGCCGCTCCTGTCGAGCCCCCCGAACCTCGTGGCGCATGCCTCGTGCCGAAGATGAATTGAGGGGTTGTCCCCTGACGCGCACTGGTCCGCGATTCGTTCGTCTACGGTGAGCTTCGTAGTCCACACCGACCATTTTACCTTCTGCTTTCATACGTGTATGTTCTTGTTTTGTTGGGCGTGTTTCCGTGCATTGCCCTCAAGCTTTCCCTCGGCAACCGGCGCCGCGGGCAGCTGGTCCATCAAAGAGCGGCACTGGGGCGAAAGCTGCCAAATAATCACCCGTCCCGGAGCGCGGAGGCCCCTGGCCGGGACCTCGCCGGGCCCCGTCGCGCCGGGGTTACTAAAGGTGGCAAATGTAGAGGTTGCGGTCTCCGTAGCCGTTGTCGATCTTGGTTACATAAAGAACTCGCGTGGCGCACCCATTCGAGCGGAAGGCGGCCTCCATGCGCGAAAGCAGGGGTGCCCCCGCCGGCCAGCTCAACCGTATGGGGCGTTCGTGACGTCGTTGTCGCCTGACGGCGGCTCGGCTTCCGTGCTGAGCCAAATGCACCGAAACCAGCAATACCGAG
>VOFK01003600.1_pt1 | contig 19771 bp, 36 predicted proteins | sample 5384121 | NCBI WGS metagenome assembly VOFK01 (sample SAMN12384730, study PRJNA508395) | human gut metagenome | isolation source: healthy gut J | host: Homo sapiens | reverse complement strand
CCACATGTATTATTGTTACATGTATATCCCGGCGGCGAGGTGAGGAGTTGAATCGGTATGAAATATAAGGAAGTATTCTTTATGAGAACAATGGCAGCCAAAAAATATCAAAAGTCGTATCCTATAATTCGATATAAATAATAAAAAGGTTATGTATAAAATACTGATAAATATCCTGCATTTTATAGAAGAAATATAAAAGCGAACAATAAAATATACAGTATAATCTTTTATACATAAAAATAATATAATTAAAAAAGCTAAGTTTTCAAATATATTACCCATTTTACATAAAACTTTAATTTTTATTTGCTAAACTAATATATAAATACAGCAATTCCGATTTTTTGTACTACAAATGATTTAAAAATTATTATTTAATAATTTTACTGTTAACAATCTATATACTTAGCAAAAAAACTGTTTTTTATATTTATATAAAAGGACTTTCAAAAAATCATTTGTAATTTTTTAGATATTGGAGAGAAACAAAAATGATTGAAATAAAAAAATACGAAGACAAATATCAAGATGAGGTTATCCGCCTCGTGCTGAGCTGCCAAAATGATGGCACAAGACCAATAGTCAGTATTGCAGACCAACCTGAACTACTAAATATAAACCAGGAATATTTCACAAACGGCGGCTTTTTGGATTGCATCAGAGAACAATAAACTAGTCGGTACTATTGGACTTATGAACTATGGAAACGATATTGGAATATTAAAAAAATTCTTTGTAAATGAGCAATACCGCGGAAAACCTTATAATTTAGGCAGAAAACTATTTGCTGAATTACTTGATTTTGCATATGAGCATAAATTTAAGGAGCTTGTTCTGGACACTCCCAAAAAATACCGAAAGGGCACACAAGTTCTATGAAAGGCCGGGTTTAATAAGGTTAGTCAGGAAGACTTATCAATAAAATATGACCATCCCTACACAGACAGCGATTTTTTTCAACTAAAATTATCTTAACTCACACCATCAATTTTATTAATAAAACACATAATATATTTTTATATATGACAGCAGCATTTAAATATAAAATTTAATTACCAAAACATAGTTTAGTCTGACAATTTTATATATATCAGACTAAACTTTATAATTTTGAAAAATATCAGAACCTCTAATATAAATAATAAAACTAATTCAAAAAGAATAATCACAAAAAAATTTAAAATTATAATGCCTCATAGAGTTTCGACAATTTATTCAATTAACTAAATTCAAGCAACTGCACAAAATATATTACATATATTCTAAATCCTAAACAAATTTATCTATATAAAAAATATTAATTTAAAAACGTCGCCCACTTTATTAAATGTCTTAACAACTTCTGTTTAATATATCATACTTTTTTGTTTTCCAGCATTGGGTCTTTCTTTCAAAAATTTCTGCCGCAGCTCCTGTCTCTTTGAGAATATCCATGTCAGTAAAAAAGTTCCCTGATTTTCATTTCAGGCAAACCATGCTGGCGGGTTCAAAAAACTCTCCCGGTCCCCTATCTCCAAATCCCTTTTCAGCTATTTTAAACCCATCATTAGTTTCACACATTACGCCATACGCTCTTTTTTAGCCACACCGCTTTTTGGTCGCCAAACATGATACAATACGACTGTTCAGCGCCGCGCCCAACCCGGCCCCTAAGCTGATGAAGCTGGGAAAGTCCAAAACGTTCAGCGTTTTCGATAACCATAATGGTTTGCATTGGGAACATCAACACCAACCTCAATCACTGTTGTGGCCACAAGCGCGTCTTTATTTCTCCTGCCGCAAACCGTTTCATTATATCTTCCTTTTCGAAAGACTTCATTCTTCCATGCAAAAGACCAACGCTCTTTTCCTCTCAGAACGCCGTTGCTCACTTTTTACATAATCAGTCGCCGCTTTTGCACTAACCGCGTCCGAATCCTCCACAAGAGCGCAAACAAAATATGCCTGTCTCCCTTTGTTTAATTCCTGAAGAATAAACTCATTACATTTTTGCTCTTCTAGCTTCTGTCAGAGCTATGGTCTTAATTTCTTTTCTTCCCGGCGGAAGCTGATCTATAATGGAAATATCCAAATCCCCGTAAATAACCAAAGATAACGTTCTGGGAATTGAGTAGCTGTCATAAACGTATGACTGTTTATTCCTTTCCCCTGCCAATTTTTGTTCTTTGGCTGACTCCGAACCTGTGCTGTTCATCAGTTATACCAAAGCCAAATTAGCAAAATTCACCTTATCCGTGATTACGGCATGAGTTCCAACTATGACCGAAGCTTCACCGCTCAATCAGCTCAAGATTTTCTCTTTTTCCTTAGCCTTCTGTCCTCCGCTTAAAAAAGCAACCTTTATTCCCCACGGTTCAAAATATTTCTTTAAACCGGCAAAATGCTGTTCCGCCAAAATTTCAGTAGGCGCCATCATGACAGACTGATATCCCGATTTTGCCACAGCAAACATGGACGCCGCCGCAACTATTGTTTTACCTGAACCAACATCGCCCTGAACAAGCCTTGTTCATCGGAACCGAATTTTTTTAAGTTGCAGATATTTCATTTATAACTCTCTTTGTGCATTAGTAAGCTCAAAAGGCAGCGAAGCCGCAAAATCCGCAATACATTTCACATTTTCTATAACAACCGCAGACTGTTTGTGTTTATGCGCTTTAACGGTTGCCACACCTAGCTGCAGTTTTAAAAAACTCCTCAAAGACCAATCTTCTTCTAGCAGTATAAAAATCATCAAAAAGTTTCCGGCATATGTACCGAACGAATAGCTCTCTCTATATCTATTAAATCGTATTTTTGTCTTATCTCTTCAGGAAGGGATTCAGAAGCTTTTCGCCGAGTTTTAAACCGCCTGGGTCACGGCGTCTCTGATACTTCTCTGCTGCAATCCACCTGTGGCCGGATATATAGGAACTATTTTCCCCATTTTAGAAGTTCCGCTGTCCACTTTTTCAATTATCGGATTCACCATCTCAGGAGACATTCTCCTATAGGAAACCCTGCCAAAGAAAATATATTCTGCAGACGGGTCCTCCAGCGATTTTTCAACATAAGGAGCATTGAACCAGGTCAGCTGCATACCTCCGCTTCCGTCAGAGAGCCTGGTCTGAATAACCCATGTGCCGTTCCGTGCTCTGAACTTCCTTAAACCCATAGCTAAAACGCCTTTAACGCAAACTGTTTCCCCTTCTGCCAAATCCGAAATATCTTTTATATTTGTCCTGTCTTCAAATCCTCTCGGCAGGTGATATAACAAATCCTCCACGGTGAAAAAATACCCAGCTTATGAAAAAGCTCGGCTCTTTTTTTCTCCTATTCCTTTTTAAATACTGCACACACTGTCACTAAGCAACATAAAAAAATCTTCCTTTTTAACAGCATTTTTAATTTTTTTAAAGTCCTGTTTTATCCAGCTTTTTATAGCTTTTGCATTTTAACAGCCATAATCAGCAATACACTTGGTTCCATAGAGTTTATTCTTCAATCCAAGCACTGTTCATTTATTATCTCATCAGAGCATAAATCAGTGAAATTTTCGAAAGTCTTTTTAATAAACATTTTAGTACAATCGTAAAGACCATTCTCACCGCTCAGCCAATCTGTCAAACAAAACTATTCACCATTCCACAGTCCAAATTCAAAATAGATGTCGTTTATCTAATTCAATCAAACCAAACAAATTATTACCATAAATATGTACGAAGCTAAAATTTGTCTTATATTTTTCATCAAACCATTTATCAGTTGCTATCATAACTTTCCGATTTTGAATTTTATAAACAAAATGGAGATATAAAGGTTATTATATCTCTGAATATATAAATTATAATTAAAAATAAACTTATTCCACAGCAATTATATAATAATAGACATTCTGACCGCCATAATTTAAATTAACATCTAAATCGGAATATTTGTTCTCTAAATAAGCAGAAAGTTCTGTTGCCTTCTCCTTTTCAATATCCTTGCCGTAAGATATAGAGATTACACCGCTGTCCTCGTCTACCAGCTTTTCAGCTAACTCTTTTGCCACCTCATTAACATCAGAGCCTACCACAGACAAATCACTGCCAATAACAGCCATAATATCTCCGTTTTCAACATCCACCTCCGTTAATCCTAGTGTCTCTTACTGCATAGGTCACCTGTCCGCATTTCACCAAATCAGCACTCTCATTCATCATAAAAATGTTTTCGTCCAAGTCTGCGTCTTCGTTAAATACTGCGATAGCGGCTATACCCTGAGGCATATTTTTAGTTGAATAACTATTACATTCACGTCAGTTAGTTCTTTCACCTGCTCAGCGGCAAGTATAATGTTTTTATTATTAGGCAGAACAAAAACGTTGTCAGCTTTAACATCTACAACAGCGTCTAAAAATATCCTGTGTGCTGGGATTCATAGTTTGACCGCCTGCAACTATTTTATCACAGTTAAGACTTTCAAACAATTGGCTCAAACCATCACCTGAAGATACGGCAACAAATCCATATTTCTTCAGTTCGGTTTCATCGTCAGAAAGCTCATCCTCTTCCTGGCTTCCGTTAACAATTTCATTATGCTGATATTTCATATTATCAATTTTTATACTGGTAAGCTCACCAAGCTTCAAAGCCTGTTCCAGCACAAACCCCGGATGATTGGTGTGTATATGAACCTTTGCAATTTCATCGTCATCAATGACCAGCATACAATCGCCTTTTGTTTAATGGCTGCCATCAACTGGGCGGCGCTTCGCTCGCTGTCTTTATTTATCAAAAACTCCGTACAATATCTGAATTTTTTATATCCGGAAGTATCTGCTTCAGCGCTTTTAATTCCCTGAGATGCAATTTGTTTATTATTCGCTTTGCCGCTCTTCGCTTCCGCCTTGCCGCTTTCCAAAAGCGCTACCGCGCCGCCGAGAAGTATTATAACGCCAAATCCTCCGGCGTCGACTACGCCAACCTGTTTTAAAACGGGCAAAATCTCTTTAGTTTTGGCAAGGCTTTTCCCTACCGGCCTCAAGAACAGCTTTCAAAAATAAAGTGACATCATCATACTCACAAAATGAGCTTCTGCATACTCCGCAATTTCACGTATTACGGTTAATATTGTGCCCTCTGTCGGCTTCATAACAGCACGGTATGCGGTGTCTCTGGCTTCACATAAAGCATGCTTCCTTTCCCGCTAACGTCAAAGTTCTCCTGATTGTTCAGCTCCCTGCCACAGACCTCTTAAAAATCTGTGACAAAATAACACCCGAATTTCTCTGGCGTTTCTAAGAGCTGACTTTTTGAAAGAACCCCCAACACTTCAACCGGAGATTTTTTATTATCCAAATCAACAACGCTTTTAGCCGCCGCACTGAACGTCATACTCATGTTAGTTCCAGTATCACCGTCCGGAACCGGAAAACATTCATATCATTGACTTTCGACATTGTTTAGAATCTGATTTGACGCAGAAGCTATCATTAACTTTAAACTTTTTACTGTCAAGCTGTATCATTTTATTCTCCTTCTTATAAAATCCGCTCTAATTAACTCTTATTCCCTCAACATTTACGTCAACAGTATTCACATTTAAGCCGGACATTTCCTCAACCTTTTATATTTCACACTGCTCCTTATAACCTCGCCTATAGCATTGATGTTTGTGCCATACTCAACAATAATATAAAGAGAAATATCTATACCGTTCTCGCCTAACTTTACTTTAACGCCCCTATCCATCATTTCGCGTTTAAGCAGTTTTGCAATACCGTCCTTGCCACCGCTTGTTGCCATTCCCCAATAACTCCATAACAGCTTGTTGCGGCATAACCGGCTATTTTAGCAATTACGCTGTTCGCTATTTTTCACATTTCCTCTTGAATTATCAAACTTTCCGCTCATAATAATACCTCCATTATATTTATATCAGGATACTTTTTAATACTCTCTATATCACGGTGATGACAAGTGAATAATAAACACTGATACCCGTCTTTAATGCAAATTTCTCTGATTACTTCAAGCGCGTCTTTGCTTCTTCCATCATCAAATGTTGTTAAACATCGTCTAAAAATATTACTGAGTCTGAAGCGCTTAAAGTAAGTTTAATTATTGCCAGTCTATGCCAAATAAATCTGATTATATGTTCCTGTACTAAAAAACTCCGCCTGTTTCAAATCAATATTTTTATCTGTTTCTTTTTAAGCTGAGTGAAAAATCTTCTGCCACTTTTATACTGTCATGCTGGCCTCCCGTAAGCCCGGGTTAATATTCTTTCTGTCTCTGCATTCAGCAGCGGAGTGTAATCCGACTTAATTTTTTTGCATACGCCTGGATAAGTCCCTCCTTCGCCGCTTGGTATGATGAATATTCCTCTTCCTTTTTTCAATAATTTGTTCATCAATAAACTTTATATTATTTTTTTCAATATCAATCAAAGGAATTTCCAAACCTCCGTCTATCTTTAACTGTTTCAGCTCCAAAAATACGCCCGAAATCTTTTCCCTTTTTCATTTGTTAATGAATCCAGTTTTGTTCAATATTGTCAGTTTCAGTATTATCGGATTCAATAACAAACTTTCTTTGATTATCGGCCTCTCTTTTAACTCCTGATAATCGTCTTGACCTAAGAGTTCTTCATAAAGTTCTCTCACCATCTTTATTTTTTGCCTTATCCTCAGAATATAACCTAAATTTTCATTAAAATCATTTTAAAGTATCACATTCCAAAATGGATAGACTTTCTGAAAATCTCTTTTTCAGTTTCAGAGATCTCTTTTCTTATAAGTGAAAGTTCATTGCCAACACTTATTAAACTTTCTTTTTAATTTTACTATATTGTTATGAATAATGCAACCGAAAATAATTCCTGCAGCAATTAGAAATAATACAACTGCTCCTGCTGTTATCCAATAAAATATATTTTTTTTCCCACTCCGAACACAAAACCTAACGCAGCTAAATTACAGCCAATCCGGCAGCTCCAATTAAAAAATATAACAGTCTTTTTTTTCTTTTTTCTTTTCTGCAAACAGTTTTGTTCAGCTAAAAGTTCTTGCTGCGTCTGATATGCCTTTACCTCAAGTTCATCTATATGTTCAGAATCTGAGCGTAAACTTTTTCAACCCCCTCTCAGGAACAGCATTGTGTTTAAAAGCTGAAACTGCCTTGTGTTAGCAATTTGCATTTCTTTTTGGAAACACAGCCGTCTATCCTGTCAACACGCAATATTTTTTTGCCCGCTCGGATTTTTTCAACCGCTTCAAGATGCTTTTATTTCATCGTCAATTTTTAATTTTACGCTGAGTAAGCAAGTTAATCTCTTGATTTACTTCATTTCTTCTCTCAGATGCCCCCTTGTTCAGACAGCGTTTTATTTAACTCTATACGTTCTCGGTTGCTAAATCTATTTCGCCCGAGCGCTTCTTCCATCTTTCGCCTTTAATCCTGCTATTTTTGTTTCAATCCCACTGACAGCGCTTTTAATCGAAACATCACTTGTACTGCCGCTCTCAAAGGTTTATAAGCCTAGCAGTTATTTCATCATCACTGCCCTGCATACAAATACTACTCTGAGTTACCCAAACTGTGCGCTCAAACATCTGCCTGCTCATTCCAAGCAGCAAAACGCCGTCTTTCAGACTTTTATTTCCTTGTTAAAATAATTTTCCAGTATTCCTTGTCGGTTACTTTTACTATATCTCCGGAAGGACGTTTTCTGAACTCCCGGTATTTCTATTTCTCTGCCGTCTTTTTATCAAAAACAGTTTTTTCCGGCGGCCTTATTATCCCTGCCACGGAATTATCTTCTCTGTCTTTTATTTTTTCTTTCTTTCTTCCTCTCGAAGGAATACCAAAGAGCATAAATTTAATAAAAAGCTGAATAGTTGATTTTTACCAGCTTCATTATCCCCATATATTACGTTCATTCCATCGCTGATATCAATAGAATAGTCAGCAAATTTCCCAAACTTTATTAATTCTAACCGGGTAATTCTAATCTTGCCTCACCTCCGTTCCTTATGGTTTAAGCCTGCCTTCTATCGCGTCCCAAACCATATTTAACAGCGTTCTCAATAATTCTATATTCACGTGTTCCGTGCACAAATTCATCAAGTTTTTTCTGCATCAACCTTATATATTCAGCCCTTAAACTGTTATCCTGGATATCAACCGACAAATCATACTCCATTTCTGTCTCATCTTTGATTTCAACAAAAAAACCAAGCTTTTCGGTCCTGCTTTTCAACAAATCATCAATGAAAAAAGTCTGATCGAAGTTTACCAATAAGGATTATTCTAAAAATATTTTGATTGCCGTACTCTTTTTTATCTTACTGTCAATAAGCTCGATTATTTGTTCATTATCAGAAATATCTGCCGTTATCTCAATTTCTAATGTATGATAATTTCTCTTTAAAACTTTTACGTAAGTTAAATTCTGAACCCGCTTTTAAAACATTTCCTATAACAACTCCGCTTTCTCCGCTTTCATCAAAGCCGCGCGGCTCAGGTATACCTGGATAAGCCCCAATATGTTCTTCCTTCTACATTTATACCGCTAAAAGAATGAACGTGTCCAAAGAAGCTAATAATCAAATCCTGAGTTTTCTATTTCTTGTTTGGTCACAGGATTATATCTTATTCCGCTCTCAGCAGTACCAGAAACAACATTTCCGTGCATAACAAGTATATTCGAAAATTCAGGATGAAGTGTTTTCGAGTTTTAATATTGCTTCCGTCCTCGCTGCCAAAAGCTGACCGGAAACTCTTAGGTTAAGATTTTCAAAAATCATAAAATCCGCCTTCTATATTGAAGATATGAACATTATCACCTAAACTGATTCTTTCATAAACAGAATTCATATTAAAAAGGGTCATGGTTTCCAGCAGCAATCAATACAGGTATTTCAGAAATTTCAGCAAATTTTCTAACCATAAAGTTAATAGTTTCTTCGCTGACATTTTTCACTGTCGAACAAATCGCCTGAAATCAACATAACATCAATTTGTTCGGTCTTAACCATTTTCACTATCCTTGAAAAGACTTCACGCTGTTCGCTTCGCCTAAGTTTTGATTTATTAATTGAAAGGTTCGAGGTAAAGGCAGAATCAAAATGCATATCCGCCATATGCAGTATACGTGCCACAAATCCACCTCCTATAAATAAAGCCGCAGAAAAACAGATTCACGCCGCATTTTCAGCCGCCGCTCTGTTTTTTTGCAGCTCAGTATAAATAATATTATTCCTCGTCGTCCGGCATATCCCAAGTATGATAAACATTTTGAACATCATCGTTTTCTTCAAGCATATCAATCAGTTTTTCCATTTTGGCAATGTCCTCAGGGATTATCTAATTTCGTAGTGGTCTGAGGTATGTAATTTACTTCTGCCTGTGCGAATGTATAACCCTTTGCTTTCCAGCTCTTCTCTGGTCTTGCCCAGCGCTTCCGAGCAGTCAGAATTTCATAACACTCATCCTCAACATTAAAATCGTCGGCTCCTGCCTCTAAAGCGTCCATCATCAAGGTATCTTCATCAACAGAGTCGGTCTTCTCAATAACTATAAGACCTTTTCTGTCGAACATGAATCCAACACAGCCGCTCTGTCCTAAATTTCCGCCGTTCTTATCAAAATAGTGTCTAAGGTCTGCCGCCGTTCTGTTTTTATTGTCACTTAAAGTCTCCACCATAACAGCAATTCCGCTCGGGCCATATCCCTCGTATACCATTTCAAGATATGTTCCTGCGTCGCCTTCTCCGGCTGCCTTTTTATGCTCCTTTGAATAGTGTCATTCGGCATATTATTAGCTTTTTGCTTTGGCAATAACATCACGCAAGAATTTGTGTCCGGGTCAGGTCCGCCGTCTTTAACAGCCACCATTAGCTCTCTGCCGATTTTGGTAAATATCTTACCTCTTTTTTAGCGTCGATTGCTCCTTTTTTTCTCTTTATGGTTGCCCATTTCGAATGTCCTGACATATTATTTCCTCCTATGTTTTAAATCTCTGTAATTTTAAGTCTTTTTATCTATATCATAGCATTTGCACAGATGAAATAAAATCATCTGTGCAAATGAATAATAACTATATTTATTTTAGTAAAAACTAATCCTTCATAACTTCTTTAAGAGTTGTAGCCAGCCCTGCTATACCTTGAATTTGTGACGGCAGTATTATCTTTGTCGCTTTACCGTCGGCCGCTTTAACAAACGCCTCTAAACTCTTGATTGTCAATACAGCCTCACCCGGCTCAGACTCATTAAGCATTCTGATTCCATCCGCGGTAGCCTGCTGAATACTTCGATTGCCTCAGCATCACCTTCAGCAATGCGTATAGCAGCTTCCTTTATCGGCTTCAGCGCTAAGGATTTGAGCAGCCTTTTTCTGCCTCAGCTTCAAAATTCTGGATTCTTTAACACCTTCAGCAACCAAAATAGCTGACTTCTTTTTCACCCTCGGCTCTAAGAATTGCCTCACGTCTTTCACGCTCAGCTTTCATCTGTTTCTCCATTGCTTCACGTATACCTGCCGGAGGATAATGTTTTCAATTCAACACGGTTAACTTTTTTATTCCCCCATGGGTCGGTCGCTTCATCCAAAATTGAACGCATTTTTAGTATTAATTATATCCCTTGACGTCAAACTTTCGTCAAGTTCCATATCACCAATAATATTACGAAGTGTAGTAGCCGTCAAAAGATTCTCAATTGCCGACATAGGCATCTCTACCCATAGGTATAAAGCTTTTGGGTCAGTAATCTGATAGTATACTACAGTATCAATCTGCATTGTAACATTATCTTTTGTTATAACCGGCTGCGGAGGAAAGTCAACTACCTGCTCCTTTAAAGTAACCTTATTCGCTACTCGTTCAATAAGCGGAATTTTAATATGAAGACCAACGCTCAGGTTGTGCTGTACGCTCCCAAACGTTCAATAACATATGCGTGCGCCTGAGGGAACAATCTTTATATTTGCCACAACAAGAACAACAATTATGGCAGAAGTAATATAATTAGAAATACCATGCTGCTTCACCTCATAAATATATTTTATAAAATCAAATTATTTTCAATAAAATTATGAATTAATAGGTTCTACTACCAGCTTCACTCCTCTGATAGCAATAACCTTAACTATTGTTCCCTCTTCAAGCGGACTTTTTTTATCCTCCGATACAGCTGACCAAACTTGTCCTGCTATTTTTTACCTGACCATCATTATTTATATCATCAATTTTTTTTTTTTAATGACCATAACCTCTTCGCCCTATAAACCTGTCCGCATTTGTTCTCTGCGGCTTTTCTAGATATCTTTTTTTTGAAAACAGGACGAGTAACGCAAAGCAAAATAGCCGACACTACAACAAAAAGTACCGACCTGAAATAAAATACTTGCTCCAAACTGCGCTGCTATTGCCGCTGCAAGTTACGCTCCTACCGCAAACCACACTGTAACCAACGCAACTGTGGCAGCTTCAATCACAGCGAACAAAACTGCCGCAATTATCCAAAATATACCGGCACTTGTCATAAAATCACCTACAATCTGTTAGTATGCCCTCTTATAACCGCCGCTTCTCTTATTATCAGTGTTCTCTTCAAATCTTGGAATTTTCATCGCTGTCTTTTTTTTGAATTTTTGAAGCATATCGTCAAAACTCAAATCGTCAGTTCTATTCTTATTTGACACAATTCAAACTCTTCCGGCGGTTGATTGCTGCGGAGACTTGAAGTCCTCTTCTTTGTTCTGTCTTTTTGGCTTCTTTTCCGGCTTAGCTTGATTTTCTCCGGATTCCAGCTGCTTTATTGACAAGCTGATTTTGCCGTTATCAACACCGATAACCTTTGCGGAAACAACCTGACCTTTTTTTTCAAGTGCTGATTAACATCCTCCCACAAAAGCGGATGCAATTTCTGAGATATGAATAAGTCCTGACTTTCCTTCAGGCAGCTCAACAAAGCGCCAAATGACGTAATCCCGGTAACCTTTACATTTAAAACCATTCCAACTTCAATTTGCATACTTACTAAATTTCCCTCCTGAGAGAATACTCTCGCTTATATAAATTAATAATACTCAATTAAAATGTGAGTCTAAAACTCAACTTTAGTTTGTGCTGTTAGCGTCAATATAAACACGCTCATTCGGACCTACAAGTCCCAGCTTCTCTCTAGCCATTCTCTCAAAGATATTCCGGGTCATTTACATTTTCAAGCTCTTCCTTCAGCCTTTCAGTTTCCTGGTTAGCCAGTAATTTGCTCATTCAGGTTCCGTATCTCGTTATTTTTACGATTGATTGTGCTCTGCTGACCTATCATCATGCAAACAAAATATACACAGAAAACCAGTACGGCTACAGACACAACCAGCCTTTTTATATTGAATTTAACATTCTTAGTCTTTTTTATCGTTTTTGTTTGCCCTGCTTTTTTAACATCCGCAGCGGCCGCGCCTACCGACGAAAAAAATTTCTGCTGTTTTTTATCTGTTCTCCTTGTTTCTCCCGCAGAATTCACCGACGCTCATCCTCCCTAACAGCAGTGAAAACTTCACAGCTATTTGATTATGTAATAAATTTACAAACCTACAAGGATATTATATATTATCAAATACGTTTTGTCAATGAAAAAGTCTCTCAAATACTATAATTTACAATACAAAAATTACTTGGATATTCTACCCATTATTAGTTATTTTTTTTATAATCACAGCTTTATTATTCATCTTCCTCACTGCTGTTTGTTTTTCTTGCCTTATATCTCATTCTGTTACGAAGCCGCTGTTTAGACACTTTCATCATATCTGACAGCTGTCTTGAGCCGGTCCTTGAATGCCACACTACAACTCAATCGGCCGCTTAATTAAAGCTGCTATAAATCTAACAGGCCACATTATAATTTTTATTAGAAAACAGAAGGCCCTGACAAAATATGAATAACATTTTCTAAACACGTTCATAAGTTTGTCGCCGAGCAATAGTTTATAAATAAGCGCCCCCCAGTCCTATTCCAAAAAAACTGTACCATCTTATCATACCGGCATTCTGTCTGAATGCAAGCAAGTATACGAGCACCCCTAAAACGCAAAAAACCAAACTATATCTTCTATATATATAAATAATCCAACCTGCTTTTTTTTTTCTCTTCTTCTAGCTCTCAAAAAGTCATAAACTATTGTCATTGCAACGCCGCATATCATTGACCAAAAAAGTAATTTAATTCGTTTTGCTTTTGTAATTGTATCCATCTGTTTTTCCTCCGTAATTTATTTATCTAAAAGTTTTCCGGAAAAAATCCTGAGCCTCCCCTGTCGTCATTATCTGCAACTTCCATATATTCCACCTTGTCTACCTCTCCGTCGATAATTAGCTGTCCGTCCTCAACGCTCAAACGGTTAACCTTAAAATCAAATCCGGAGACTATCATTACGCCCATGCTTGTATAAACTACTACTTTTTCTTCATTAAAGCTCTCCATGTCCTCAACGCAATTTATTTTTATTCGTTTTCGGTCTTCAATAGTGACAGTATGTCTTCCCCATTGATTCATTGTTCTCCATAAAAGTTCTTCCCTTCTCTTAAAATGTTTTAATTAATCCAGTTATATCATTCATATTCATAATCTTTCATTAATATGAAGAAAACTAAAAAAATGGTGTAAAATCAAATTATTGATTTTACACCCATTTAATTTTTATTAATATAACTTTTATAGAGGTATTATAAGCTGTCAAAATTTGAAAACTGATTTATTGGAAATGTTATAATATATGGACAGAAATTTTAAGGCAAATATAAGATCAACTATAATGAAAATAAATAAAAATGTGGTTTTGCAAGCTTCGAATGGCAGATGAAATCTGCCGCGTAAGGCGCGCGCCGCGGAAAAGTTTATTATTAAAAAACTATGTCAATTTATTCTAAGTATGTTCATACTTCACGTGATATGGCTGATCACCTCACTCGGTGTTCAAGAATATACACCACAACTAAGTAATTTTTTGAAAGTGTAGGTTTATCAAACAATCCGCTTAATATTAACATAAACTTTTTTATAATAGCTTTTCCGCGGCTGCGCGCCTTACGCGGCAAACTTCGTTTTCCCTACCGATGCTTGCAAAACCACATTTTTATTTATTTTCATTATAGTTATTTTCGTTAACTTGTTTTACTTTATCAAATAAGTTGAACATACGATATTTATATAATCCATATGTATTTTGCGCTTCTTTAAGTACAAAGTCATAGTATAGATTCGTATGTAAGATTTTTTGTTATTAGAATCAGCGCCGGTAATAATCTTGTTTGACAAATCTTAATTATTAGACGCTGTATTTTATCCTAATACCTAATACTTATTTTAACCTAATATTAAGAGCTATAACTTAAAAATCGGCAGAGTGATTATTACTCTGCCGATTTTGAATTTATAAAGTATATTTTATGTAGTTTATGAAAAATATTCTGATAATATATTTACTGCGTTTTCTTTTATCATTATCTCGCCCAATTCATTGAGTCTGCCGTGAGATATAAGCGTCTTAGACTGTTTATCGGAAAACTCAAGCATAACCTTTTCTATCCCAATAATAGAAGAGCTGTCTGTTGGAAGAAGCAGCATATAATATGAATCTTCAAGTTTATAAAAGAGTGCTTTCTCCCTCAAAATCCCGATAAACCGCACTTGCAGCCTGGCAAACATTTTCAAAATCACAAAACCTGAATATACGTTTCCCCAAAGCCCTTTTTATACACTCATTCCTCCCAGGCGTCAATTTTCTTTTTTTTTGACACGACCCTTATATGAACAATTTGAAAAACAGCCAAATTTAGGTCATTATCACTAAATATCTTAGTTATAAGCATTCCAAACCCCTCTGTCTGTCCCGGTATAGCCTCAACAAATAATTTTGCTCCGTCAACTGAAAATTCCACATCCTTCTCGGCTTAAAGACGAAGCGCTGTCCAAAACATCTCCTGAATTTCAGGTGTATTTGACGCTATGTTCTTTATATTCACTTCCACTCTTTCGCTTCGTCAATGTCGATTAAAACCTTTATTTTATTCTCATTGATCTTCTCAATCTTCATAAAACAATCTCCCTGAAAATTTTTTTCTGCTATAATAACCACAAAAATATTAGTCTAATTGATATACAAAATACGAAACAGACAAATTATAGCAAATGGTAATTTAAAAAGTACGGCAGTTTTTAACCACCCGGCCGATACTCAATAAAATCTATGTTAATATAGAATTAATTATAACTAAAAATTTTTTTATTTCATTCCTAAATTATTATTTGGAAATAATAATTTGTTATTAGGTTGTAAAGTTCCCGAAACGCCCTGTAACATTAACGAAATGAATTTCTTAAATACAAAACCAAAAATTTGTAACAAAAAAATCAAAAAAATGTTGTATTTTTAAAAAAAAATATGATATAATATGATATGAATTAAATATTTCCCTGCGTTGTACGTATTTATGGCAATAATGTAAAACCAACAATTTTTATAAGGGATCAAAACTTCAGTAAGCGGCACATGCCTCATACCTTTGGGTATTCAGTGGACTTGTAATGCTTTTGAGTCGATCCCACCTGGTTTCCAGGTTTTTACCTTATCCATTCTACGGCAATCGTGGGGTATATTTATTTTTCGACTTTTTTCTTTTTTTGGTAATAGTTACAAATTTGTTTAAAACGCTTGACAAAATTACAAATTTGATATATAAATATATAGAATATATTACTTAACTCTATTTCCGGCAAGGGGGACTTTGTTTTGCGTATTATATTCTGGTAAAAAAACGCGGATATAAGCTCGCTTCTCCGCTCGGTGACGGCACTAGACCAACTACAGATAGAGTTAAAGAATCCCTGTTTAATATAATTCAAATGCGTTTTCCATGCCGTTTGGTTTTGATTTGTTTGCAGGAAGCGGCGCCCTTGGTATAGAGGCGTTAAGCCGCGGGAGCAGACTACGCTGTATTTGTCGAAAATAGTCGCAAATCCGCAGAATTGGTAAACAATAACCTTAATGGTTCAGGTCTTCAGGAGTTTTCTGTCCTATATCAGACTGACGCAATTAATTTTTGGATAAGCTATTTGACGGGGGGACGTTATGGTAACTTTAGACGGCAAAAGTATTCCGTTTAAATTGACACACGGATTTGATATTATTTTTTTAGATCCCCCATATAATAAAGGGGCTTCTTGTTAAATCTCTGAATAAGATTTATGAGTACAATCTTTTTATCAGAGAATGGAATTATAGTAGCCGAAACAGAGACAGACGGTTATGAAGACATAACAAGTACCGGGTTTGACATTTTAAAATCATCCAGATATGGCAAAAACGGTAATAACGGTTATGCAGAGGTGATTATATGAGAACTGCGGTATATCCAGGCAGTTTTTGACCCTTGCACAAACGGACATATGGACGTTATAAAAAGAGCTTCAAAACTCTTTGACAAAGTAGTTGTTGCCGTACTCGTCAACAATTCAAAAAATCCTTTGTTTTCAGTTGAAAAACGGGTCGAAATGTTAAAACTTGTTACCGGTGACTTAGAAAATGTTGAAATAACATCGTTTTCCGGTCTGCTGGTAGATTTTATGAAGAAAATTGATTCACAGATAATTATTAAGGGAATTAGAGCGGTATCCGACTTTGAATATGAATTTCAAATGGCGCTTACAAATCAAACCTTATATGAAGAGCTTGAGACTTTATTTCTGCACTCAAGTCAAGAATATATGTTTTTAAGTTCCAGTATCGTAAAGGAAATCGCAAAGTATGGCGGATGTCTTAACGGTCTCGTTCCGGACAACTTAATCCCTATTATAAAAAGCCGTTTCGAAAAATTCAAAATACTAGACCGGCTTAATATTTCAAGGAGGTATTTATATGGATGCATTAGAATTGTTGGATGAATTGGAGGATATAATCGACAAAGGCGCTTCAGTGCCGTTTTCCGGACGCTGTATTCTTGATAAAGATGAACTTTTAGACGTTCTTCAAGAGATTAAGCTAAAGCTTCCCGATGATTTAAAACAAGCTAAATGGATTAAAGAAGAAAGACAAAGAATTTTGCAGGAAGCTCAAACTGAGGCTGATAATTTAATTAAAAGTGCTGAAGATAAGATTATTGCCATGGTCAACGAGAACGAGATTACAAAAAAAGCTATCGTTCAAGGCAATCAGATTATCGAAAACGCTCGTTCGAATGCACAGCAAGTTACTGATTCTTCCTTTAATTACGCAGACAATCTTCTTGAAACTGTTGAAAAAGTCGTTATGTCTTCTATGAAAGATTTAGAACAATGTTAATATTGTAAGAAACAATAGAAACGAAATGAGAAACAGCGGAAATATTGTTCAAGCGCACCTGCTCAGGTTGACAAACACCAACCAAAACAATAGAATAAACTGATTTTTATTTATGTATATATTGGTTTCTGTGGCTGCCGCTAATGCGGCAGTCTTTTTTTATTACAAAAACCAACACGGTTTAATTTATACTACATAAGGCAAAGTGCATGGAAGGACTTTTGTCTTTAGCCAGCATCTGCATTTTAATAATACATTCAGTTAGTGTAGCAAACCTATTTTCAGCAACAGAGCAATCTAAAATATCATTATCCTTATTTCTCATTATTGCTTTAATTCCATAATGGCGAAACTTATCATGTCCCATAGTCAGCAAATATTCTATACTAACCAATTCATGTTCCCTCAGTTCTATTTCATAACAACACCTGAGAAATCCCTCAAATACACATTCTACGCATTCAGCGGGAGCCTTCAAATGACTTCTCTTTTTGATAATTCCAAAGTCCCTGTCGCTGTTTTTATGCCCATGTTTCGCACCGCTCTCCATCAATAATCCCACCTCCTAATAAAGTTTTAACTCTGATTTCATATATATATTACTTTTCAAATTGATATGTTATCATTTCAATATCCAAAAAGCAAATTTTAAAAATGTAATATATAAGAAACTATGGGATTACTGGAAATACGTTAATCATTATATCCTAACCAAAAATCTTTTAATACTTTTGTAACATTGACATTCATGTTAAGTTAATTTTTAATGGTTTACCATAAAATAAAAACAATAAATGGTTTATATCAAACGTTTGTCACATTTCTGAAATATTATTTAAAACAAGCAAAAATACTTTTAAATAACTGACAACTTATAACAATAATAAATCACATTAAATTTAAATTTTAAATCTTAAGTCAAAAACTTAAATTAAATATAAAATATTATTATAAAGTAATATGCTTTTATTAAGAAGTATTTTAAATTATTTTTAGCTTTTTGGATCAAAAATTAATGCAACTAAAAACCCAAAGAATATTGCGGCCGCTATACCTCCGGCTGCTGCCGCAGTTCCTCCCGTAATTACTAATAAGACCATTCGCGTCAACCGCTTTCATAACGCCTTTTGGCCAAAAACATTGCCAAATCCAACAAGCGGCACACTTGCCCCTGCTCCGGCAAAAAAATCCACAAGTTTGTCATATATCCCAATTCCACCCGAGAATTGTTCCTATAACAACATACAGTACCAAAATCCTTGCCGGAGTCATATTTGTCTTATCTATTAAAAAATCTGTGCTGCGACGCATATGAGTCCGCCTACCCAAAACGCATTAATATAATCCATTTTTTCCGCCTCCTGGTGTTGTTGAAAGTGAAATCGCATGCGCAATTCCCGGAACTGATTCTCCCTGCAGAGACGACGTCGGGCTTAACAATGCGCCTGTTCCCAATATAAGGACATCATTTAACTCACCCTTTTTCATCATTTCAAAAACATATCCGCAAAGAGTAACGGCAACACATCCACATCCGCTGCCTCCGGCATGAACATCCTGAGTTTCAAAATCACTATATCATACAGCCGGTGTCATTATAATTTTGTTCCATATCAAATCCGCCGGCTGTCATCATATCTATAACTATCTCTTCCTACTTTTCCTAAATCTCCTGTTAAAATTAAATCATAATTTTTAGGTGATCTCTTTGTATCTCTAAAATGCGCTTTTTAATGTATCTATTGCCGCCGGAGCCATCGCACCTCCCATATTATTGGGGTCTGTCACCAAAGTCAATAACCTTTCCTGTTGTTATATGGGTAATATAAGGCGGAAACTGTCTTTTTTCAAGAACCGCAGCTCCCGCTCCGGTCACAGTCCACTGTGCTGTTTTGGGGTACGCTGTCCGCCATACTCAAGAGGAGTTCTATATTGTCTTTCAGCTGTACAAAAGTGGCTTGACGCTACCGCTATGGTTCTGTCAAATCCTCCTCCGTCAATACTTATAGCGCCTAAACTCAATCCCTCTATCATGGTTGAACATGCTCCGTACAAGCCATAATATGGTATTTCAAGTTCTCTCGCACTAAAGCCTGAGCTTATACACTTGTTAAAAATCCCCTGCAAATGCACAATCTATATTTCCGGGTTCCATTCCGGCTTTTCTTATTGCCAGTTTTGCAGCTTCCTCTGCATTTTGCTTTCTGACTTTTCCCATGTTTCTTCATTCCACTCTGCGTCATTCAAATGAACATCAAAATATGGAGCCAACGGCCCCTCGCTCTCCTTGGTTCCCACAACTGTGGCTGTATTTACTATAGATACCGGAGCTTCAAGTGCTATTGTCTGCTTTCCCTAAACGAACGGCCATAAATTTAACCTCCTATCAAAATCTTATAAAGATAATATATTATTCCGACAACGAAATTGACTTGTTAGCCAAACAAGCACCGG
>VOFK01002152.1_pt1 | contig 19778 bp, 38 predicted proteins | sample 5384121 | NCBI WGS metagenome assembly VOFK01 (sample SAMN12384730, study PRJNA508395) | human gut metagenome | isolation source: healthy gut J | host: Homo sapiens | reverse complement strand
TTACGTACGCGGCAACCGACTCGTTCAAAGGTTTCCCTGGACTTCAGCCGAAAGTGGCCGATGCCGTGGAAAGAGGAATCAAGGATGTTTTCCCGCAGTGCAATAGTTGTCAAAGCCGGTGGGCGGACGGGGCAAGAGGGAAACCGTAGAGCCATTGTCAAAGCGGGGGAGGAGATATGTACGCAGCCTCCGTTACAGACCCCTTGGGCAGACCGAAAGGCAGCCTACGGCATTAAGGTCAGGCGGCGTGAAAACCGCCGTTATGGAAATGTCTGCCGCCAGCGGACTGCCGCTCCTGCTTCCCCGACGAACTGAACCCGTGGATTACTTCTACGTACGGAACCGGCGATGATTTCGACGCGCTGAACGGGGGATGCCGCAAATTCCTGAAATGGAATAGGCGGCAGCGCCACCAACGATGGGCACGGGCATGCTCTCCGCATTGGGAGTGAGATTTCTCGACAGCCGCGGACAAAGGCTGAAAGGCTGCGGCAGGGATTTGGAATCCATTGCCCGGATAGACATGATCGTCTCTGATGCCCGCAGCACGGGAGTCCGAATTATCGTGGCTTGCGATGTCAACACCCCCTTTTGCGGACCGGACGGAGCTGCCCGTGTCTTTGCTCCCCAGAAAGGAGCGGACCCTCAAACCGCGGAAGCCCTGGACCGCGGCATGCGTTCCTTCGCCCGGGTGATAGCCGAACAGTTCCAAACCGACATAGTCCCCTGAGCGGAGCCGGTGCAGCCGGCGGATTAGGCGGCGCCTTCAAAGCCTTTTTAAATGCCAGGCTGACCGCAGGGGATTGAAATGGTGCTCGACGCCATTGCATTCGACTCGCTTCTCGAAGGAGCGTCCCTCGTCATCACGGGCGAAGGACGGATAGACGCCCAGACCGCAGCGGGAAAGACAGCAGCAGGAGTGCTGAGGCATGCCGCACGGAAAGGAATCCCCGTCATCGCCATAGGCGGATCCGTGGCAATGCCGGGAGCTTAAAGAGATGGGATTTATCGGCATATATTCCATCATAAACGCCCGGTGAGCCTTTGAACAAGCCATGCGGCAGGATTGGGCCACAGCCCGCATCCGATGCACGGTAGAGCAAATCCTGACCACCATGAAACATTGCGCCGGGACATTGTTGTTTCAAAAAGGCGGAGATTGAAAAATAAAAGTGTAACTTTGCACAGACCAAAAACGACAACGCTTATGGAATTTCCACACGTCGACCTCCCCGTAGACCTGATTGCATGGACAGATGTCACGGAAGACATCCTGAACATCTACAAGCAATCGTGCCGGCTGAAGGCATGTATCTTCGCCTTGTGCACCGAAGGTTCCATCACGGTATCCATCAATCTTATAGATACCGAAATCAAGCAAGGCGACTTCATCATACTGCTTCCGGGCACCATCATCCAGTTTCACGGGCAGAAGGAGAAAGTGCGCATCTGCTTTGCCGGATTTTCCGAACATTGCCTCAACGGAGTCAACATCATCCAGTCCACCATGAGCTCGTACTCCAAGATTATAAAGCTCCCGTGATACCGCTCAACGAAACCCTCGCTTCCTATTTCCGGGATTACTTCGCATTGCTTGCCCGCATATCCACCGGCCGTACATGCCCAAGACGCGAATGGCGCAGAACGTGCTGGACACCCTGCTTTATGGTGTCAACGAGCTATACAGCAACCGTCCCGACTCCCAAAACAGGATTAAAAGCCGGAAAGAGGAAATCTGCCGTGAGTTCATACAACTGGTCATCGAGAACTACACCACCGAACGCCGCGCGCAGTTCTATGCCGCGAAGCTGGGCATATCGCTGCAACACCTCAGCACCACCATCAAGCAGGTAACCGGGAAAAATGTACTGGATCTAATTGCCCACGTTGTCATCATCGACATAAAAGCCAAGCTGAAATCCACCGACATGACCATCCAGGAGATAGCCTATTCGCTGAACTTCCCCAGCGCCTCGTTCTTCGGCAAGTATTTCAAGCGGCACTTGGGAATGAGCCCGCTGGAATACAGAAACAGCTAACCCCCTACCCCTTCACCGGCATGATGCAGGAGAGCGCTATGACCGTTACAGCCAGTATGGGCGTCAACAGTATTCCGTACACCGGATGAGAATGCCCGCAGCTACCAGCACGCCTGCCAGATGAAAGGCCATTGTCCGGAAAAAGTTACGGCGCATTAGCCGGAGCGTATGGCGGGACAGGCCGAAGAGCCGGGGGAGCGACTGCAAAATCGGCGGATTTCATCACTATCATAGCCTTGTCCGCCAGCCCATCACCGGCACTTGCACCCGCGGCAATACTTCATCGGCGGCAGCCAGCGCCTGCGCAATGCGTCGTTGACGCCGTCGCCCACCATAACCACCTTCTTCCCCTGCAAGCGGAGTTCGCGGATAAAGGCCTCCTTATCCTCCGGCTGGGCGTCGGACATGTAACGGATGATGCCCAGCTTCCCCTATGGCCGAAGCGGTACGCTCACCGTCGCCCGTCAGCATACAGATGTCCAGCCCCTGCCCCTCAGCTCTTTTTGACTACACCGGAAGCGGTCGCTTTCAGTCTGTCCTTGACGGCTATTATGGCAAGCAGCTCATCCTCACGCCCGAAGTAAACGATGCTGTTTCCCTCCGATTCATACTCCACCAGCATATCACCCAAAACATCGGAGAGATAAACGTGATAATCCTTCAGAAGTTTATGGCTGCCCACCCAATATTCCGTACCGTTGCAGAGGGACTTCACCCCTTGCCTTTCAGCACCCGCAGCCGTCCAGCGGTGCGGGAGTTATGCGTTCTTCGCGCAGGGCGGCGGTAATGGCTGCTGCCAGCGGGTCGGGCGAGTTCATTTCCGTAGCCAGCAATATCCGCTTGAAATCCTCTTCCTGATACTGCGCCCACAGCCAGGCGGTGACCGTAGGCTGCCCCTCGGTCAGCGTGCCGGTCTTGTCAAAGACCACTACATCGGCCTTGTCCAGCCGCCCCAGCGCCAAGGAGTCCTTTATCCGGATGTGCATATCGGCAGCCCGGCCTATGCCGCGCGTCAGGGGCAAGCGGAGCGACCAGTCCCAGCGCACACGGGCAGGCGACGATAAAAACGGAGACGACCGCATAGAACGCATGCGGCACAGCGGTCATACCGCCCCAGAATATCCAGATAAAAAACACGGCAACCGCCGTTCCGCCAGGACGGGAAAGAAAATCCGGGCTATGCGGTCTGCACCGTGCCGCTCTTCGGGCAGGAAGCGGAACACCTTGCCGGTGAGCCCCACCGCTACAACCAGCACCGCCACTTCGTAGTAGACATACGGGTGAAGCCCCACCCTGAGCCAATAGTCCGGAAAGAACGTGTTGAACAGGCTGAAAAGGAAAGCAACGGAAGCGCCGAAGGCAATCAGCGTATCCAGCCCGATGCGCCCCGCACAAAGCTGCTTCCGGGCGGCCGCATAGAAAGCGTTTCCCGGAAACAGCAGCACAAGGGCAGCCAGCGACATCTGTATTTCGTTGACATAGGGCACCTCACCGCCGAAGACGGAAAGCAGCGACAGCAATACGGCAAGCGCCCACGCGGCGGCGGCCTTCATCTTCAGGCAGCGGTACCGGCTGTTCCGTTCTTCCATCTCACGTTGTTCCATACTACCGGCATGTTCCGCGCCGTGCAGTTTCTGCGCAGAACATACGTTCTTCAATATATTGTTCATTCTATATAAACTTTAGGGGTTGTTACTCTAAACTTAGTAAACAACCGGAATGGAGCGTTGTTCAATTCCTCCTTCCCCTCCGGCCTGCGTGCAAGCTGTGGCGCGCATTGCGGAACGGAAATATCCGTCTTGTGAGGCGCACGGGCGGGGATTGCCGGAGATAGGAAGTTTTAACCGCCTGCCGGGATTATTTTTTTCCTTTTTATGCGTGGAGTTCACTAATAAGTTCTATATTTGTCGATAAAGTTTCCTGAATGAAATGTTGTTTTATAAACGAAATCCAATATGAAAAAACAAACTGTCAGCCTACTTGTCCTTCTGCTTGCGGCAAGCGGCTTTTTCTTTTCCTGTGGTAACACCATGAACAAAAACGCCGGAGCGCTGGAGTTCGACAGCATACAAGTGAACGAAACCGCCCATCTCTTCGGTGATACCGCCAAGCCGGCATGCAACCTTATCATCAACCTTGCGTATGCTTCCCAATCTTCGGACGGGAAGATGAAGGACAGCCTGAACACCTATTTCCTCTCCGCCTGCTTCGGCGAGAAGTACATGGGCATGACTCCCGAAGAAGCCGTAAAGAAGTACACCGAAAAGTACGTGGGCGACTACCGCAAAGACCTGGAACCGATGTACCGAAAAGACGAACAGGATAAGGGAGAATGCCGGAGAGATAGGGGCATGGTACTCCTACTATAAAGGCATAGAAAGCCACGTGCAACTGTACACCGGACATCTGCTCGTCTATCGCATCGACTACAATGAATATACCGGCGGCGCACATGGCATTTATATGTCCACATTCCTCAATCTCGACCTGCGCACATTGGCTCCCATCCGTTTGGACGACCTCTTTGTAGGCGATTACAAGGAACAGCTCACAGACCTCTTGTGGAACCAGCTTATGGCCGACAATAAAGTGGCCACCCGCCAGGAACTGGAAGACATGGGATACGCCACTACCGGCGACCTCACGCCTACCGAGAACTTCTACCTGGGCAAGGACGGCATCACATTCTACTACAATGTCTACGACATCGCCCCCTACGTAATGGGCCCCGTAAAGATAACACTACCGTACGAAATGATGCAGCACCTGCTGAGCGACGAAACAATGGCGCTGAACGACACGTGCGCAACCCATAACCCATAACTTTTATAACTCATAACACAACAATGGAACTTATCCTGAAATACTTTTCCCGACCTGACAGAGGAACAGAAAAAGGCAGTTTGCCGCACTGTACGACCTTTATACGGACTGGAACTCTAAAATAAACGTCATTTCGCGTAAAGACATTGAAAACCTGTACGAACACCACGTGCTCCACTCTTTGGGCATAGCCCAAATAATTCGCTTCAAACCGGGTACAAAGATTATGGACTTAGGCACAGGAGGAGGATTTCCGGGCATCCGCTGGCGATACTCTTTCCCGAAGTGCAGTTTCACCTGGTGGACAGCATCGGCAAGAAAGTGCGCGTGGCCACCGAGATAGCCGGCAGCATCGGACTGAAAAACGTAACCACCCGCCACGCACGCGCCGAAGAGGAAAAGCAACTGTTCGACTTCGTGGTGAGCCGTGCCGTAATGCCCCTTACCGACTTGCTGAAAATAATCCGCAAGAACATCTCGCCCAAACAGCAGAACGCACTGCCCAACGGACTCATCTGCCTCAAAGGCGGAGAGCTGGAGAAAGAGACGATGCCCGTGAAGAACAAAACCACGATGTGGAACCTCAAGGAATTCTTCGGGGAAGAGTTCTTCGAGACCAAAAAGGTGGTGTACGGGCAAACTGAACGAGCACTCCGAAAGCTAATGGGCACTTTTTAGAAAGCTGAAGTGGCACTCTGGAAAGCTAATGTAGCACTTTAGAAACCGTAACAAACAACCTATCGAATTAAACGCCTATATATACGCCATGAAGATAAAGAGATTTGAATTTAACATGTTCCCGGAAAACTGCTACGTGCTGTGGGACGAAACCCTGGAAGCCGTAGTCATTGACCCCGGATGTTTCTACGAAGAAGAGAAACAGGCTTTAAAGAACTTTATCATCAGCAACGGGCTGCAAGTGAAGCACCTGCTGAACACGCACCTGCACCTGGACCACATCTTCGGCAACCCCTTCATGCTGAAAGAATTCGGACTGAAAGCGGAAGCCAACCAAGCCGATGAGTTCTGGATTGACGAAGCGCCTAAGCAAAGCCGCATGTTCGGTTTTCAGCTACAAGAGCCGCCCGTACCGCTGGGCAGTTACCTGCACGACGGTGACATCATCACTTTCGGAAACACGGAACTGGAAGCAATCCACGTACCGGGACACTCACCGGGCAGTCTGGTGTACTTATTGTGCGGCAGACCATTGTATGTTCTCCGGCGACGTACTGTTCCAGGGCAGCATCGGTCGTGCCGACCTTGCAGGAGGCAACTTCGACGAACTGATAGAGCATATATGCAGCCGCCTGTTCATACTCCCCAATGAAACGATTGTCTATCCGGGGCACGGACATCGGCACCGAAAAAGGCGGAGAACCCGTTCTTCAGGCGTTCTCCGATAAAAGCCCGGAAAACCCATTCTTAGCAGATGATACCTTTGCGGCGAAAAGACAATAAACTAAATCACCGTTATGAAAAACGACCTATTGGCTAACCGTCACATCGGTATCAGCGAAAAGAGATGAAGCACAGATGCTCCACAAAATCGGAGTGGCAAGTCTGGACGAGCTGATTGATAAAACCATCCCGACAAACATCCGCCTTAAAGCACCGCTGGCTCTGCCCGAAGCCATGACCGAATATGAGTTCGGACAGCACATCGCGGAACTGGCTGCCAAAAACAAACCTTCTACACAACTTACATCGGTATGGGGTGGTACAACACCATCACGCCTGCCGTAATCCAGCGTAATGTATTTGAAAACCCCGTTTGGTACACCTCCTATACGCCTTATCAAACAGAAGTGTCTCAAGGACGTTTGGAAGCCCTGATGAACTTCCAGACTGCCGTTTGCGACCTCACCGGTATGCCTCTTGCCAATTGCTCCTTACTGGATGAGGCGACTGCTGCTGCCGAAGCTGTAACAATGATGTACGCCCCAGCGTCCGCGCGAAATGCAGAAGTCGGGAGCCAATGTAGTATTCGTAGACGAAAGCATTTTTCCCGCAGACACTGGCTGTCATCACCACCCGCGCCATCCCGCAAGGCATTGAGATACGGACGGACGATACAATGAAGCAGAACTCACTCCGGACACTTTTGCCTGCATATTACAGTACCCGAATGGCGACGGCAATATAGAAGACTACCGCACTTTTGTGGAAAATGCACATGCTGCCGGTTGCAAAGTGGCCGTTGCCGCCGATATACTAAGCCTTGGCCCTTGCTCACCCCGCCGGGAGAATGGGGAGCAGACATCGTGTTTGGAACAACCCAAAAGATTAGGTACGCCGATGTTCTACGGCGGCCCGTCGGCAGCTTATTTCGCCACACGCGACGAGTACAAGCGCAACATGCCGGGACGCATCATCGGCTGGTCCAAAGACAAATACGGAAAACTGTGTTACCGCATGGCTCTGCAAACCCGCGAGCAACATATCAAACGTGAAAAAGCAACTTCCAACATCTGTACAGCACAGGCACTGCTGGCCACAATGGCAGGTTTCTATGTCGTATATCATGGACCGGAAGGTATCCGCACCATTGCAAAGCGTATTCACAACATTGCCGCATATCTGGAAAAAGAAATCAGCAAATTGGGATACAAGCAAGTGAATGTACAATATTTCGATACACTCCCGCTTTGCCCTGCCAGACAACGTATCGGCACAACAAGTCCGTACAGTTGCCCTAAGCAAGGAGGTGAACCTGCGCTATTTCAAGAACGGTGACGTGGGCATGAGCATTGACGAAACCACCGATCTCGCCGCAGTAAACGTACTGCTCTCCATTTTCGGCATCGCCGCCGGAAAGGACTATACCAAAGCCGCCGACATCCCTGAGAGCTGCACCATTCAGCAACCGTTCCGGCGTCAAAGCACTTATCTGACACATGAGGTATTCAATAGATACCATACGGAAACGGAAATGATGCGTTACATCAAACGACTCGACCGTAAGGACATTTCATTGGCACACTCCATGATTTCGCTTGGCTCGTGCACCATGAAGCTGAATGCCGCCGCCGAAATGCTGCCACTCAGCCGTCCTGAATTTATGAATATGCACCCGCTCGTTCCCGAAGACCAGGCGGAAGGCTACCGCGAGCTTATACACAACCTCAGCGAGGAACTGAAAGTGATAACCGGATTTGCCGGCGTAAGCCTGCAACCCAATTCCGGCGCTGCCGGAGAGTATGCGGGGCTGCGCGTAATCCGCGCTTATTTGGAAAACATAGGTCAAGGACACCGTAACAAAGTGCTGATACCCGCTTCGGCTCATGGTACTAATCCGGCATCGGCTGTTCAGGCCGGTTTCACCACTGTCACCTGTGCCTGTGATGAGCAGGGAAATGTCGATATGGCCGACCTGCGTGCCAAAGCCGAAGAGAACAAAGACGACCTTGCCGCATTGATGATTACCTACCCTTCTACCCATGGTATCTTTGAAACGGAAATCGTGGAAATCTGCCAGATTATCCATGCCTGCGGCGCGCAGGTGTATATGGACGGCGCCAACATGAATGCACAAGTAGGCTTGACCAACCCCGGATTTATCGGTGCTGATGTCTGCCATCTGAATTTGCATAAAACATTTGCTTCCCCTCATGGCGGAGGCGGACCGGGTGGGTCCTATCTGCGTAGCCGAACATCTGGTTCCGTTCTTACCGGGACACGAACTTTTTGGCAATGCAACCAATCAGGTAGCGGGAGCACCTCCTTTCGGCAGTGCGGGTATTCCTGCCCATTACCTACGGCTATATACGCATGATGGGTACGGAGGGACTGACACGCGCTACCAAGATAGCCATTCTGAATGCCAACTACCTGGCTGCATGCTTCAAGGATACCTACGGCATCGTTTATCGCGGGGCAACCGGCTTTGTCGGCCACGAAATGATACTGGAGTGCCGCAAGGTGCACGAGGAAACAGGTATCAGCGAAAATGATATTGCCAAACGTCTTATGGACTACGGCTATCATGCACCAACCCTCTCCTTCCCTGTCCATGGAACACTGATGATAGAGCCGACGGAAAGCGAAAGTCTTGCCGAACTAAATAACTTTGTAGATGTGATGCTCGCTATCTGGCAGGAGATTCAGGAAGTGAAGAATGGAGAAGCGGACAAGGCAGACAATGTGCTGACAAATGCTCCGCATCCTGAATATGAAGTAGTTGCCGACACATGGGAGCACAGCTACACCCGGCAGAAAGCCGCCTATCCGATAGAAAGCGTACGCGACAACAAATTCTGGGTGAACGTGGCACGGGTGGACAATACGTTGGGCGACCGCAAACTGCTGCCTACGTGCTACGGGTGCTTCGAATAGGGTAGTGAAATATACCCGATGATTTTTTTAGGCACGGATTACACGGATTTACTTGATTTTTTCTGTTTCTGCGAACTCTGTGTAATTCGTGTAATCTGTGTAATCCATGAAACCTGTGGAATCCGTGTAATCCGTGCCTGAAAAAAATACATACCATTTGTTTCTTTGTTTATATATCCTCCCCTGCTTTTATGCCACAAATAAATCTATGAGTACCACTCACAAAAGAAAAAGAAACGGTCTCTTCTACAGCAGAGGCGAAGAAACGGTCAACAGCCTGTCTCACGGCATAGGCATCTCGATGGCGGTCATTATCGGGGGATTCTTCCTGATGAAATGCTACCGGGCACAAGACCCGTGGGCGATACTCGGCATGTGGCTCTACCTGTTCGGTATGGGCGGCTCCTACCTGTCCTCCACCCTTTACCACTCCCTGAAGCACCATAACCCGTGGAAACGGCGGTTGCGCCATTGGGACCACGCGGCTATCTATCTGGCACATTGCCGGAAGTTTCTCTCCCGTTACGCTGATTGCCTTGCGCGATGAGGGGCTATGGGGCTGGGGACTGTTCTGCTTTTGTCTGGTTGTGCCGTTGCGGGCACTATCATCAGCTTCCGCAAAATGAAAGAACACAGCTATGTGGAAACGGTGTGCTACATCCTTATGGGGCTGTCCGTGCTGGTGGTGTTCAAACAGCTTTTTGCCGTTGCGCCCGTATCCTGCTATTGGATTATCGCCGAAGGGGTATGCTATATAGGCGGTGCGGCGTTGTATTCCATACGCAGCGTGCGCTATATGCACTCGGCTTTTCATTTCTTCGTACTGGCAGGGTCGGGCTGCCACCTTTGTTGCCGTATGGTACATCCTGGCGGGGATATAAACAGGCTCTCCGCCTGGCATACATGATACATGCACCGTCAGCGGATTACGGTTTACCGTGCCTGCCGCCAGCTTCTTCTCACGGGGAGCGTCCGCAGGGGCATAGCCCAAGGCGGCACAGCCGTACGGTGATTTTCGGGAATGCCGAGGCGGGTGAGGAAAGCACGCACGTCGGGGTCGTCGCAGGTCTGCCCCAATTGGTTAATCCAGCAAGAGCCGATGCCCAAAGACTTGGCGGCAAGGAAAATATTCTGCATGGCACAGGCACAGTCCATAGACGCCCACCATTGGGTAGGCTCGTTGGAGACGATGACCAGCGTCGGAGCATGGTAATAACAACAATAGGTTTCGCTATGTCCGCGCTCCTGCAAATGAGGGTCGTCGCTCTTGGCAAAAGCGCCTTTTATCTTTTCATTCAGTTCGGTCAGCATATCAGCATCCTGAATGGCTGTGAAATGCCATGTCTGGAAATTCATACCGCTGGGAGCATACGCTGCCGCTTCCAATATAAGATTCAAATTTTCTGCGGAAACCTGCTGTTCCGTATAAGTGCGCACACTGCGGCGCGACTTAATATTTTCCAATACTTCGTTGCTCATTGTCAGGATATATGTTTTTTTATGTAAGGAGAGTTAATGCGTTAAGTTTCAGTCTGCCGTTCCGCCTATACGGCGCTAAACAGACGGTCAGCGCTTCACCAATCCTATCTTTACGTTCAGTTTAAAGTAATACACACCGTTCTCCCGCTCCAGGAAGCCGTATTTGTCCTTATCTACCGAACCCTTCTCGAAACGGGTGTTCCGGTAAAGGAAGTCGGCAAAGGTCTGCCGTTCGGACTTATGATAGCAGAGAACCTCACCCTCTCCATTGGTCAGCAACAGCCCTTCTACGGCAGAATCCGTACCGTTGTAAATCTTAGCCGGACGCATGCCCGTTGCAAGCGCCAGCAGGAACTGTTTCATCTTGAATTCGTAGAAGCGGTGCTTGTTTATCAATTCATCCTTTATCTTCAAGGGGATTCATCTCCTTGATGCGTTCCGTCAGTTCAGAGACGCGGGTGATGCCGTCCAGATGCATGGTGCGCACCATTTCGGCCAACATACGGGGGAAGTGCAGATCTATCATCAACAGATTGCAACGGAACACACGATCGGCAACATCGGAATACTTCAGCACGCCGCCCAAACGCTCAATCATCATCATGCGTTCGGCAACTTCCATAGGCGATTCGGGCAAGGCGTTCACCTTGTTTACCGTGGGCACGGCAAACTTCACGCCGCTCTGCTCCAGCTTCAGATTGGCAGTGCGCCCACCGTCCAGCAGAGGATTCATACGGCTGAGACGACAACGGACGGTGAAGCCCGTGAGCGGAGCGTCCGCACTCCAAAAGCTACGGAGAAGTCGGTACGGTCATCAGTTCTGGACTCCAAGTCGTAGATGTTCACAGCATCCAGAAAGGCTTCCAGCCCTTCGGAAACTTCCACCTCCTCGCCTTGCTCATTTCTGAGCAGATGGAGTATGATTTCCGCCGCATCGCCAAAGTCCGCACGGGGAAACGAAAGCACTTCCTTCTCTGCCGACGCAATGAATGTACCGTCTTTCTCCACTACACCACTGACAATGCGCACATCCTCTTCCCCGATATAATAACGGCGCGTGCCGTCATGTTCCTCTCTCTGTATCAGCGCCATGGGCCAATACTTTCTATCATCTTTCTGTGCCTTCGGAGTACCCCCGAAAAACTTTTCCATCCGCCAACAAACGGAAGAATGTATAGAGACTCGCCCAGCTCGCGCTTGGTTGCTTCAAATGCCATATCAACTCGATTTTGATTAAATAAGTGTACAAAGATAAGTAAATCCGTACAAAAGATGTGGAATTAACAAACTATTTCCGGAGACGTTCTATCGGATATATGAAACCTCCTCAAAACGCAAAGTCTCCACCTTCTCCCCCAACGCGCCCGATTCAACCTGGTTGGGCATTGCCGACTTGCGGATGCGGAGCGTCATGCGGCAGTCCATGTCGTACGACTGCTCCAGCATCTCCGGCTCCTCTTCCTTGACAATGCGCATCACATCGTTCATGAAAGGATACTCATTCATGAAAATATTCAAAGGACGGTCACCGTTTCATCCACAGTCTTTTCAATAACGGTAGCGGCAGCGATAGCCTCCGCGGCAGCAGCCTTATAAGCCACTATCAGTCCGCTGGTTCCCAGCTTTATGCCGCCGAAATAACGAACCACGACAATCAGGATGTCCGTCAGTCCATTCGAGTTTATCTGCCCCAAGAATAGGCTTTCCCGCCGTACCGGACGGTTCTCCGTTGTCATTGGCACGAAAGTCCTTGCGCTCGTGCCCCAGCATATAGGCATAACACACGTGGCGAGCATCGTAGTATTTCTTCTGATAAGTTTCCAGATGCGCCTTTACTTCTTCAACCGTACGCACCGGCAAGGCAATAGCGATAAACTTGCTGCGCTTCTCGGTATAAATTCCCTCGGACGGGACGGCTATGGTTTTATACGTATCTTCGCTCATGCCGTATAGGTATATGTTTCTTAATTTTCAGCCGATGCCAACAACGGCTTTGCCGCAATTATCAGTGTCACGGCAGTAAGTATCATCAGTACGCCGAGCATGATGCGCGGAGTGAGTTGCTCACCAAACACCACTACTCCGCAGAACAGCGCCGTCACCGGTTCCAGCGCCCCCAATATGGCAGCCGGCGTGGAGCCTATACGATGAATGGAAAGCGTCATTGCAATCAATGAGATAATAGTAGGAAACAATGCCAACGAAAACACATTCACCCACAACAGTGGAGCGGGTACAGGCTGCAAGGCCGTACAGAAATCCAAACGTACCACATAAATGATAATTCCGAACAGCAAAGCATAGAAAGTCAGCCTTTGCCGTTGGCAGATTTTTCAGGGAAGAACGGTTCACACCTACTATATATATGGCATACGTCAGCGAAGACAAGATGACGAACAACACACCCAACAGATTCACAAGTCCTACCATCTCCGCCCTCGTACAGCAGAGAGATGCCCGTAAACGCCAGCGCAATGGAGAACATTGTAATAAACGAAACCTTCTCATGAAAGAAGATCGCCATAATGATAGCCACCATTACCGGATAGACAAACAGGATGGTGGACGCAATGCCCGCATCCATGTAGTTATAGCTCTCGAAGAGAAAGAGAGGAAAAGAGAACAGCAGCCCCATTACCGCCAGCGGAAGTATATCCGTCTTCTTTCAGCGCAAAGGACTGCTTCTTCACTTTCATCAGGATGCCCAGCATCACAACGGCGAAAAAGTAACGGTAAAAGAGGACGGAGTCCACACTCATTCCCGCCCCGTACAAGGGCAATGCAAACAACGGGTTCATGCCGTAACTGGCTGCGGCAAGAGCTCCGTAAGTAAATCCTTTAAGACGATCGTTAGTCATGACAGTATTTTTCTTAATCGGGCGCAAAGATACTACTTTTATCCACATCTTGTTCACATGAAGAACTTCAAATAGAACTTACGCAGCACGCAAAGCGCAGTATTTATAATAAAGCATACCTACTGCATCAGCCAGCAGCCAACCGATAGGAATAGACCACCAAATGCCTGCCACCCCAATGGAAGGAATGGAAGCAAGCACATACGACAACACCACGCGGGTCCCTAAAAGATCACCGTAAGCACAACCGACATCCCCGGCATGCGGATAGCCCGGTAATAGCCGTAAAAGCAGGAACAGGATGCCGATGCCACAATAGAATGTGCCCCTCTATGCGCAGATATTCCACGCCGGTAGCAAGAATTTCAACCTCTTCGGGGCGGACAAAGACCAGCATCAGCGGCTCTGCAAAGACGAACACGAGCATGGAAACTATAAAGGAAAAGATAACCGTAGTAAGCAAGGCGCTGCGGACTCCCCTGCGGATACGCCCGTAACGTTTCGCCCCGAAATTCTGCGCTATGAAAGTGGAGAAGGCGTTTCCGAACTCCTGCACGGGCATGTATGCAAAGGAGTCTATCTTGACGGCAGCGGCAAAGGCGGCCATGACTGCCGTGCCGAAGCTGTTGACCAGCCCCTGTATCATCAGGATGCCGAAATTCATGACCGACTGCTGCACACAGGTCAGTGTGGAGAAAGAGACTATCTCTTTCAGGCTGCCACGGTCGAAGCGCATGTCTCCGATATGCAGCCGCAGTTCCGGACGCTTCCTCCCAGGTATAGAGCACTATTCCCGCAGCAAGCGACTCCCCTGTGCCATGACCGTGGCTATCGCAGCCCCCTCGATGCCCCAGTCCAGTTGCAGGATAAAGACAGGTCGAGAATGACATTCAGTGCAACAGAGAGTGCCAGAAACCAAAGAGGAGTCACAGAATCTCCCACAGCCCGCAGCAGCGCCGCATAGAAGTTATAGATAAACGTAAAGGCTATGCCACAAAAGATTATCCACAGGTAACCGCGCATCATGCCGTAAATGTCCTGCGGCACTTGCAGCAAACGGAGAATAGGGTCCAGCCATACGAATACCGCCATATTCAGCAAGAATGTAACCGCCCCTATCAGTACGAACGACACGAAAATGCTGCGGCGCAGGGCGGAATGGTTTCCCGCCCCGTAGTGCAACGAGAAAACCGTACCGCTACCGATAGACAACCCTAAAAGGATGGAAATAAGAAAGACCATCAACGTATATGCCGACCCTACCGCCGCCAGTGCATCCGCACCGATGCACTGCCCTACAATCAGCGTATCGGCTATGTTATAGCACTGTTGCAGCAACGAACCCCCGCCATCATAGGCAGGGTGAAACGCAAACAACGTACCCGTTATGCCACCCGATAAACTGTTCCGTAACATGATTGTTCACACCCTCTCAGGCAATGCCCAACAACTTCACTTCGAATATCAGTGTGGAGAAAGCCGGAATAGGCCCGCTGGTGCGTGTGCCGTATCCCACGGTGTACGGGATGTAAACCATCCAGTGGTCGCCTACACGCATCTGCTGCAAGGCTATCGATTCGTTCAGCCGGAAAGCTTCCGGACAGTTGCGCTTCCAGGAATTGTCAAACTCCCTGCCGTTGATGAGCGTTCCCTTGTAATGCACCGACACAATACTGTTCGGGCGAGGAGTAGCGCTACTGCCCTGCCCGCTTTCAGAATACGGTAAAAGCACGCCGGCAGCCAACTCCTTTACGCCTTCTTCGGTACGCAGATTTTGCAGGAACTGTTCGTTCTTCAGTTTGTATTCTTCCTTTTTTTACCCATATCGTTCTTTTGGTTTTAATAACTAATGCCGAATAACGGTATCTTATTTTGACAAAGGTCGGCATTTTCCGTATACCGGAAAAGGGAATGGCAATATAAAATAGCGAAGGCATCAAAACCTGCCAAGTTTCCATGCACCTTCTTCTCATTCATTCTTTAAAATTATATCTTGAATAGTCCAGTTTATGAATTACCAGTCCCGAACGCAGCTTCGGTTCGAACCAAGTAGTCTTGGGGGGCATTATGTTGCCGGTATCGGCAATGTCCATCAACTGTTTCATGGACACAGGATACAGAGCCAAAGCCACTTTCATCTCACCGCTGTCCACCCGCTTCTTCAATTCGCCCAGCCCGCGGATACCGCCGACAAAGTCGATACGCTTGTCGGAACGGAGGTCTTTGATGCCGAGGATTTCATCCAGTATCAGGTTGGACGAAATGGTAACATCCAGCACACCGATGGGGATCGTTATCGTTGTAAGTGCCCGGTTTGGCAGTAAGGCTATACCACTTGCCGTCCAGGTAAAGGGAGAAATTATGCAATCCTGCCGGCTTGTAGATTTCCGTACCCTTTTCTTCTACCGTAAAGTTCTTGCTTACGGCAGTCAGGAATTCTCCGGGAGTCAACCCGTTCAGGTCCTTCACCACGCGATTGTAGTCAATGATAGTCAACTGGTTGGCCGGGAAACAGACTGCCATGAAGTAGTTGTACTCCTCGTCTCCGCGATGATTGGGATTTTGCTTGGCTTTCTCCGCGCCCACCAGGGCAGCGGCTGCGCTGCGGTGATGTCCGTCTGCAATATAGAGCGCAGGCATCTTGCCGAACTCTTTGGTTATGACGTCAATATCTTCCTGCTTGTCGATAATCCAAAACGTGTGGCCGAAGCCGTCGCCCGGAGCAATAAAGTCGTAAACAGGTTTCTGAGCCGTATAACGGGCAATGACAGCATCCAGCGTGGCATTATCAGGGTAGGCAAAGAATACAGGTTCAATGTTGGCATTGTTCACACGCACATGCTTCATGCGGTCTTCTTCCTTGTCCCGACGGGTAAGCTCATGCTTCTTGATGACACCGTTCATATAATCGGGCACGTATGCGCCCACCACCAAACCATATTGCGTCTTACCGTTCATGGTCTGGGCATATATGTAATAGTTCTCTTTATCGTCCTGCACCAGCCAGCCTTTGTCCTGAAAACATCCGGAAGTTTTCAGCAGCTTTCTGATAAACACGTTCATCGTGCTCGTCCGTACCTACCGGAAAATCTATTTCGGGCTTGATGATGTGATACAGGGACTTTTTCGTTTCCTGCCGCTTCTTCACGAGCTTCGGCGGAATTCAGGACGTCGTAAGGACGGGATGCCACCTGCTCTACCAAATCCTGAGGGGGACGAATCCCTCTAAAAGGTTTTATTGTTGCCATGGTTATTAGAATATAAATTTAAATCAGGCATGAATTATGGAAATCCATTCTGCAAGGTTCCATTCCATGCCTGAATCGCGGAACTTTTTACGCAACCGTCCGCCTTTCAGGAAGCCCACAATCTGTCTGGCAGCGGCAATGCCGGCATTGATATTGGCTTCGGCAGTCTGCGCACCCATTTTCTTCGGTGTGGAGAAGTAACGGCCGGCAAACTTGGCAGCGAATGTCTCATTGGCTGCGGGCATGATGTCGGTCATGTACTTCAGGTCGGGACGTTCTTCCATGAGCTGAATCAACTCGGCTTCGTTGATAACTTCCTTGCGGGCGGTATTGACCAGCAAACCGCCTTTCGGCATCTTGCCCACCAAAGCATAGTTAATAGAATTCTTGGTTTCTGCCGTTGCAGGAATATGCAGGGAAACGATGTCGCAGGCAGAATAAAGTTCCTCGGCCGAAGCCACAGCCTTTACCGTCTTTCTCGATGACCTCTTTCGGGCAGAAAGCGTCGAAAGCATAGATGTCCATGCCGAAGCCTTTGGCTATGCGGGCTACATTGCGGCCTACATTGCCATAAGCGTGAATACCCAGCTTCTTGCCTTTCAACTCCGTACCGGAAGTACCGTTGTACAGATTGCGGACAGCCATTACCATAAGCCCGAAAGCCAGTTCGGCCACAGCGTTGGAGTTCTGCCCCGGAGTGTTCATCACACATACATTGTGGGCGGTTGCGGCATCCAAGTCCACATTGTCATATCCCGCACCGGCACGCACTACGATTTTCAGCTCTTTGGCGGCATCCAACACCTCGGCATCAATAATGTCGCTACGGATAATAATGGCATTGGCATCTTTCACGGCTTCCAGCAATTTCGCCTTGTCACCATATTTTTCCAGCAAAGCAAGTTCATAGCCTGCTGCTTCAATTTCTTTGCGAATACCGTCTACTGCAACTTTTGCAAACGGCTTGTCTGTTGCAACTAATACTTTCATGATTCAATGGTATTAAAAAAAGATTCACCACAGAACCGCACGAAGTTTCACAGAGTTTTCCTTTTCATTTCATCTCTGTGGGACTCTGTGCCCTCTGTGGTGAACAAATATTGTTAATGAAGTTTCTCAAATTCCTGCATGCAGTCTATCAAAGCCTGTACGCTTTCTTTCGGCATAGCGTTGTAGCAAGATGCGCGGAAACCGCCTACTGAACGATGTCCTTTGATACCTACCATACCTTTTTCGGTAGCGAACTTCAGGAAGTCTGCTTCAAATTCTTTGTATTCGGGAGCCATCACGAAGCAGATGTTCATGCGTGAACGGTCCTCTTTGGCAGCAGTACCTACGAACATTTTGTTGCGGTCTATCTCGGCATACAGCATATCGGCCTTTTCGATAGCGCGACGTTCCATTTCCTTCACACCGCCTTGTGCCTTTATCCAGCGCAATGTCTGCAATGCTGCATAGATAGGAACAACGGGAGGAGTATTGAACATTGAGCCACCGTCGATGTGAGTCTGATAGTTCAGCATGGTCGGGATGTAACGGGATACCTTGCCTACCGCATCATTCTTCACGATGACGAATGTTACGCCCGCAGGAGCCAGATTCTTCTGTGCACCGCCGTAGATACAGATGTATTTGGACACGTCGATAGGACGGGAGAATATATCGGATGACATGTCAGCAATCATCGGCACGTTTACATCCAGGTCTTCTTTCAGCTCCGTACCATAGATAGTATTGTTGGTGGTGATATGGAAATAGTCCGCATCAGCCGGTACCGTATAATCTTTCGGAATATAAGTATAAGTGGCTTCAGCAGAAGAGGCAACTTCTACAACCTCGCCAAATCCCTTGGCTTCTTTCATGGCTTTCTTGGCCCACACACCTGTATTGAGGTATGCGGCCTTCTTTTCGAGGAAATTGAAAGGAACCATGCAGAATTCCATACTTGCGCCACCGCCCAAGAACAGTACCGAATAGCCTTCGGGAATGTTAGAAGTAGTTCTTTGAACAGTGCTACGGCTTCGTCCACTACGGGCTGGAAGTCTTTAGCGCGGTGGCTAATCTCCATAAGAGAAAGACCGGATCCATTGAAATCTAAAATAGCCTTCGCTGTATCCTCTATCACCTCACGCGGAAGAATGGAAGGTCCTGCATTGAAATTATGCTTTTTCATTTGAAGTTTGTTTTGGTTATACAATTTCGTTCATTTTTGTCTTTCGACATGGCGAAATTACGGAATTATTTCTGCATTGCAAATCTTTCCTTATAAAAATCTCTTCTTTATGGCGCATTTGCCTTACTTTTTATTGGTATATACAAGAATTATACACCAATCTGTTATGTATACTTACCAAAAAAGGTGTTAAAAGGTAAACTGAAAGATAGAAGCTGAAAAAACTTTCTACCGGGAATAAAAACTGAAAAAAAAAAAGTGCATGATTATCAAAAACAAACTATTTTCCCCCATGCTTAATAACATCACCGGATATGCTTCATAACATACTGTCAACGAGCTTCTTCTATCAAAGTCTTCATCCCCTTGATTTTTTCCCCGCGCAGCAGTGTAAGCAATTGCTTTACTTTGCCGCGGCGGACTGCCACGAAAGCATAGTGCTCCTTCACATCCACCTGTCCCTACATCTTCGCCCACCAGTCCGCCTTTCTTATACAGGAAGCCCACAATGTCCACCTTGTTCAGTTTGTCTTTCTTGCCTTTGCCTATATATAAGGTAGTCCAGCGGGGTTTGGCAGGTTTCGGCGTCTGCTCCGGCAATTCGAATACGGAGAGCTCCTCCGGGAGATAATCGGGCAGACGCTCTTCGGCATGCAGAAGCAGGAAAGAAGAGCCGCGCGCTTCCCAGCGTGCCGTGCGTCCGTTACGGTGCGTAAAGGCTTCTTCGTTGACGGGCATGTGATAGTGCACCACGTTGTCGATGTTTGAATATTCAATCTGCGGCAGGTCGAAGATGCCAATACGTAATCAAACGAAGTAACAG
>VOFK01002292.1_pt1 | contig 19780 bp, 31 predicted proteins | sample 5384121 | NCBI WGS metagenome assembly VOFK01 (sample SAMN12384730, study PRJNA508395) | human gut metagenome | isolation source: healthy gut J | host: Homo sapiens | reverse complement strand
CTCATTGTACTTCGTTCCGGTTTTGTATTGCTAAAACACGAAACGCTGATTTTCGAAAGCACACTTTCTACCGATTATCCAAGCTTGCCGCAATCGCTGCGCCAGCAGTGATTGACCACTGCCATTCTGAAAGTTGGCCCGGCGCGACGCTTCGCCCTGCGTGAATCTGTTCTCTCTGGCAGCGATTGAAGAAGAACTGGTGCCAGCAAAAGCCTGTTCTTGGTCTGCGTCAGGTGCTGGAAAACGTGATGCTCGACCGCCCGGAATACTGGCAAAGCCACTACCACGGTGACGGCAACGCGCGTCGTCTGGCGCGTGGCGGTTACTACTCGTGATCGCGTGCGCTATTACTGGCCGGACAGCCAGATTGATGACGCTTTCGCTCATCTGGTACGTAATCTGGCGGATTCACCAATTCCGCTGCCGCTGATCAGCCAGTATCTGCCGCTGCAGTACGTGAAAGTTCGCTCCGGCGAGCTGCAGCCAACGCCACGGGAACTCATTATCAACCATATTCAGGACATCCTGGCGCAGTACCACACAGCCTGTGAAGGCCAATAAGCAAAACAAAGAGGAACACGCTATGCCAAATATTGTTTTTAAAGCCGGATTGATGAGCAACGATTCACGGTCAGGTCGGCGTTCAGTGGGTCGGATTTTGCGGGGGGCAAATCTGGTGCTGGTAGCCAACGATGAGGTTGCCGAAGATCCGGTACAACAAAACCTGATGGAAATGGTACTGGCAGAAGGGATCGCCGTACGTTTCTGGACGCTGCAAAAGTTATCGACAACATTCATCGCGCCGCCGATCGACAAAGAAAATCCCTGCTGGTTTGTAAACACCCGCCGATTTCCTGACGCTGGTGAAAGGTGGCGTTCCGGTGAATCGCATTAACGTTGGCAATATGCACTACGCCAATGGCAAGCAACAAATCGCCAAAACGGTTTCTGTGGATGCGGGCGATATCGCAGCATTTAACGACCTGAAAGCCGCTGGGGTGGAATGCTTCGTTCAGGGCGTCCCGACAGAGCCTGCTGTGGACCTCTTTAAATTACTTTGAGGATTCATCATGGAAATCAGTCTGTTGCAGGCATTCGCGTTGGGCATTATCGCCTTTATCGCTGGCTGGATATGTTTAACGGCTTAACCCATGCACCGCCCGGTGGTCCTCGGCCCGTTGGTCGGGCTGGTACTTGGCGATCTGCATACCGGTATTTTAACCGGCGGTACGCTGGAACTGGGTGGAATGGGGCTGGCCGCTGGCGAGGCGCACAGCCGCTAACGATTATCGGTACTATCGTCGGCACGGCGTTTGCCATTACTGGCGTGAAACCCGATGTCGCAGTCGGTGTCGCCGTACCTTTCGCTGTCGCAGTACAGATGGGGATTACCTTCCTGTTCTCGGTGATGTCTGGCGTGATGTCTCGCTGCGACCGGATGGCGGAGAACGCCGATACTCGCGACATTGAACGCGTAAACTATCTGGCACTGCTGGCACTCGGCACTTTCTATTTTCTCTGCGCTTTCTTGCTATCTACTTCGGCGCGGAACATGCACAACCCATCATTGATGTCCTGCCGCAACGATTAATCGGTACGACGGCCTCGGCGTCGCGGGCGGCATCATGCCAGCAATCGGTTTTGCCGTGCTGCTGAAAATCATGATGAAAAACGTCACATCCCCTACTTCATCCTGGGCTTTGTTGCCGCAGCCTGGCTCAAGTTACCGGTGCTGGCTATTGCTGCCGCCGCGCTGGCGATGGCGCTGATCGATCTGCTGCGTAAATCTCCTGAACCGACTCAACCTGCGGCACAGAAAGGAATTTGAAGATGGCATCTAATCAAACCACCCTGCCGAACGTCAGTGAAAACGAAGAAACATTGCTGACTGGCGTCAATGAAAACGTGTATGAAGATCAGAGGCATTGGCGCGGAGCTGACGAAAAAAAAGATATCCAATCGCGTCGCCTGGCGTTCCATGCTGTTACAAGCGTCTTTTAACTACGAACGTATGCAGGCTTCCGGCTGGTTGTACGGTCTGCTGCCTGCTCTGAAAAAGATCCACACTAATAAACGCGACCTGGCGCGCGCCATGAAAGGGGCATATGGGTTTCTTCAATACCCATCCGTTTCTGGTGACATTTGTTATCGGCATTATCGCTTGCGATGGGCGTTCTAAGCAGGACGTTAACAGTATTCAGAGCACCAAAATTGCCGTCGGTGCGCCGCTCGGCGGGATTGGCGATGCAATGTTCTGGCTAACGCTACTGCCGATTTGTGGCGGGATTGGAGCCAGTCTGGCATTGCAAGGCTCCATTCTTGGCGCAGTCGTCTTTATTGTGCTGTTCAACGTGGTACACACTGGCTGCGTTTTGGTCTGGCGCATTATGCTTACCGAATGGGCGTGGCGGCGATTCCACTGATTAAAGCGAATACCAAAAAGTCGGCCATGCTGCGTCAATCGTTGGGATGACGGTAATCGGCGCGCTGGTGGCAACCTATGTTCGTTTGAGCACCACGCTGGAAATCACGGCGGGCGACGCAGTGGTTAAGTTACAAAGCTGATGTTATCGATAAATGATGCCTGCCTTCTTACCGCTGGTCTACACCCTGACCATGTTTTGGTTGGTACGCCGCGGCTGGAGTCCGCTGCGTCTGATTGCAGTTACCGTGGTTCTCGGCATCGTCGGTAAATTCTGCCATTTCCTTTTAATTACAATGAGGTATTAGATGTTAATTATTTTGACAGGGCATGGCGGGTTTGCCAGTGGCATGGAAAAAGCAATGAAAGCAAATCCTCGGTGAGCAATCGCAATTTATCGCCATCGATTTTCCGAAACCTCAAGCACCGCGCTGCTTACATCGCAGCGAAGAGGCGCATCGCCCAACTGGCGGATTGAAGACGCCATTGTTTTTTGACGGATTTGCTGGCGGCACGCCTGCCGTTTCGCGTAGCTTCAACGCTCGATGCAAAAACCGGGCTGTAATGGTGATCACCGGCACCAATTTGCAACTGCCTACTGGAGATGGTGGAGAGCGCGAAGGGTTAAAGCGGTGAAGAATTCCGTGTACAGGCGCTGAGTGTGGACATCGTGGGCTGACCAGTCTGGTGACGAAAGTTGCCGCTGAAGAATGTCCGGTCGAGGAAGGGATATGACACACGTTCTGCGCGCCAGAAGGCTGCTGACTGAAGAGGGATGGCTCGATGACCATCAGTTGCGTATTGCTGACGGTGTCATCGCAGCAATCGAACCGATTCCAGTGGGCGTGACTGAACGCGATGCGGAACTGCTCTGCCCCGCTTACATCGACACCCATGTACATGGTGGTGCGGGCGTTGATGTAATGGATGACGCGCCGGACTCGTAATACTTGAAACGCGAAGGTGTCGGCAGTTGGTTGCCGACTACCGTAACCGCGCCGCTTAACACCATTCATGCGCGGCGCTGAAACGTATTGCTCAACGTTCGGCCAACGCGGCGGACCCTGCGCGTGCGCAAGTGGGGAGTTATCTCGGGACCGTACTTCACGCCGCAGAATAAAGGCGCGCATCCGCCGGAGTTGTTTCGCGAGCTTGAAATTGCCGAGCTGGATCAATTGATTGCCGTTTCTCAGCACACCTTACGCGTGGTAGCGCTGGCACCGGAAAAAGAGGGGGCATTGCAGGCCATCCGCCATCTTAAACAGCAAAATGTACGAGTGATGCTGGGGCATAGCGCGGCGACCTGGCAACAAACTCGCGCCGCGTTTGATGCTGGTGCCGACGGCCTGGTGCGCATTGCCTGGTTATAACGGATGACAGGTTTACATCAGCGAACCGGGAATGGTTGGCGCGGGATTAACGGACAAGCGCGCCTGGTGGAACTGATAGCCGATGGTCATCATGTGCATCCGGCGGCGATGTCGCTGTGTTGTTGCTGTGCGAAAGAGAGAATCGTGCTGATCACCGACGCGATGCAAGCAGCCGGGATGCCGGATGGTCGCTATACGTTATGTGGCGAAGAAGTGCAGATGCACGGTGGCGTTGTCCGTACCGCGTCCGGTGGGCTGGCGGGCAGTACGCTGTCTGTTGATGCGGCAGTGCGCAATATGGTCGAGTTGACGGGCGTAACGCCTGCGGAAGCCATTCATATGGCATCGCTGCATCCGGCGCGGAAATGCTGGGTGTTGATGGTGTTCTGGGATCGACTTAAACCGGGCAAACGCGCCAGCGTCGTTGCGCTGGATAGCGGGCTGCATGTGCAACAAATCTGATTCAGGGTCAGCATTAGCTTCGTTTTGATGGTTTGCTCCATTATTGGGCCTTCACTTCCCCCGGGCCTTTCTTTTTCTTTTCGTTTTGATCTGTGCAGCGGTTGTCGGATGCGACGCTAACGCGTCTTATCCGACCGATACGCCGCATCCGGCAATCGGTGAACATAGCGACGTCATTACGCAATTCTTTAATCTTCCCTTGTCTTTTCTTTCAATGATCACAGAATTTTCGTTTTATTTCACTTTTCCATTGAACTTTCAGTTTCTTTTCTATAATTTTAATCAACGAAAGACATCACCAAGTGAAGAAACGAAGAGGCAAGTGATGAAAAGCGACAACGCCCGACGTCAAGTTCATCAGACTAAGGATTGAGTTATGCCAGAAAATTACACCCCGCTGCTGCTGCCGCAACACATGGACTGGAAGAAAGAGATCCGCCATCAGCCTCGCGCATGGATCCGTTTCGCTCACCAACATCGACGCGCTACATTCCGCTTAATAACTTCCTTGAACCGTTACTGCGCAAAGAGAATCTGCGGATCATCGACCGGAGCGGAACCTCGGCATTTATCGGTGACATCATCGCACCGTGGCTCGCCAGCCATACCGGTAAAAACTTCAGCGCCGTACCAACCACCGATCTGGTCACTAATCCGATGGACTACCTGAACTCCAGCCCATCGCTGCTGTTGATCTCCTTCGGTCGATCCGGCAACAGCCGGAAAGCGTCGCAGCCGTGGAACTGGCAAAAATCAATTTGTACCGGAATGCTATCACCTGCCACGATCACCTGCAACGAAGCGGGCGCTCTTTACCAAAACGCGATCAACAGCGATAACGCGTTTGCCGTGCTGATGCCCGCAGAACGCACGATCGCGGCTTTGCGATGACCAGCAGCATTACCACCATGATGGCCAGCTGCCTCGCGGTTTTCGCACCTGAGACGATCAACAGCCAAACCTTCCGCGACGTGGCGGATCGTTGCCAGGCGATCCTGACCTCACTGGGCGATTTCAGCGAAGGTGTGTTTGGTTACGCACCGTGGAAACGGATCGTTTATCTCGGCAGCGGTGGCTTACAGGGGCGCAGCACGCGAGTCGGCAAAGTGCTGGAACGACGGCGGGAAACTGGCGGCCTTTTTTATGATTCTCCAACCGGATTCCGTCATGGACCAAAATCGCTGGTCGATGACGAAACGCTGGTGGTGGTATTTGTCTCCAGCCACCCTTACACCCGTCAGTATGATCTTGATCTGCTGGCTGAACTTCGCCGTGACAACCAGGCAATGCGTGTAATCGCCATCGCCGCGGAAAGCAGCGACATCGTCGCTGCCGGTCCACATATCATCCTGCCACCGTCACGTCACTTTATCGACGTTGAGCAGGCATTTTGCTTCCTGATGTACGCCCAGACGTTTGCACTGATGCAGTCGCTGCACATGGGCAATACGCCGGATACCCCATCAGCCAGTGGCACCGTTAACCGCGTGGTGCAAGGCGTAATCATTCATCCCGTGGCAGGCATAAGAGGATCGCATTATGAGCATTATCTCCACTAAATATCTGTTACAGGACATGCCCAGCCAATGGCTACGCGGTGCCTGCTTTTAACATTCATAAACGCCGAGACGATCCAGGCGATCCTCGAAGTGTGCAGTGAAATGCGATCGCCGAGTGATCTCGCCGGAACGCCGGGGACCTTAAACATATCGCGCTGGAAGAGATCTACCGCCCTGTGCAGCGCCTATTCCACAACCTACAACATGCCACTGGCGCTGCATCTCGACCACCACGAATCGCTGGATGATATTCGCCGTAAAGTCCACGCAGGTGTGCGCAGTGCAATGATCGACGGCAGCCACTTCCCGTTTGCCGAGAACGTGAAGCTGGTGAAATCGGTTGTTGACTTCTGCCACTCACAGGATTGCAGCGTGGAAGCAGAACTGGGCCGCCTGGGCGGTGTTGAAGATGACATGAGCGTTGACGCCGAAAGTGCATTCCTGACCGATCCACAAGAAGCTAAAACGCTTTTGTCGAACTGACTGGCGTCGACAGCGGCGGTAGCGATTGGTACGGCGCACGGCTTATACAGCAAAACGCCGAAGATTGATTTCCAGCGGCTGGCGGAAATTCGTGAAGTGGTGGATGTTCCTCTGGTGCTACATGGTGCCAGCGATGTTCCGGATGAATTTGTCCGTCGCACTATTGAACTTGGCGTCACAAAAGTGAACGTTGCCACAGAATTAAAAATAGCCTTCGCCGGCGCGGTTAAAGCCTGGTTTGCGGAAAATCCGCAGGGTAATGATCCTCGTTATTATATGCGCGTCGGAATGGATGCGATGAAAGAAGTTGTCAGAAATAAAATTAATGTCTGTGGTTCAGCAAAATCGAATTTCAGCATAATCATTAGTTTTTATGATTTATCCCAATGTACTTCCCGATTAATATCGGGGAGTGCCTTAATGGAAAAGGAGATGACTAAACCTTAATAAATACATCAGTACAATATCGCAACAATAATATATTTAAAAAATTATATTATTCAACTTTATGGTGAGGATTACACAATGAGCAGTCCAAATATTCTCTTAACCCGTATTGATAACCGTCTGGTTCATGGCCGGTTGGCGTGACGGACATCCACCATCGGTGCGAATCTGCTGGTAGTCGTGGATGATGTTGTCGCTAACGATGATATTCAACAGAAATTAATGGGTATTACCGCAGAAACCTACGGCTTTGGCATTCGTTTCTTTACTATCGAAAAAAACCATTAACGTCATCGGCAAAGCTGCACCGCATCAGAAGATCTTCCTAATTTGCCGTACGCCACAAACGGTACGTAAATTGGTAGAAGGTGGCATTGACCTGAAAGATGTCAACGTCGGCAATATGCATTTCTCGGAAGGGAAAAAGCAAATCAGCAGTAAAGTTTATGTCGATGACCAGGGGATCTCACGGACTTACGTTTTATTAAACAACGTGGCGTGAATGTTTTCATTCAGGACGTCCCTGGCGATCAAAAAGAACAAATCCCTGACTAAATCTAAAATCGCCTTAATATTGGTTTGAGGTAATAAAAATGCATGAAATAACCCTACTTCAGGGATTATCCGGCGGCGTTAGTTTTCGTTCTGGGGATTGATTTTTTGGCTGGAAGCCTTATTTTTATTCCGCCCGATAATCGTTTGTACCCTAACTGGCGCTATTCTCGGTGATATTCAGACTGGCTTAATACCGGTGGTCTGACAGAGTTGGCTTTCGCCGGATTAACCCCTGCAGGTGGTGTTCAGCCGCCCAACCCTATTATGGCGGGTCTGATGACCACCGTCATTGCATGGTCTACGGGCGTTGATGCCAAAAACGGCAATTGGTCTTGCCTACCGTTTAGTTTGTTAATGCAGTACGTCATTCTGTTCTTCTATTCTGCTTTCTCATTATTTATGACCAAAGCCGATAAATGCGCGAAAAAAAGAAGCGGATACGGCAGCGTTTTCCCGACTTTAACTGGACAACGATGCTCATCGTCGCTTCAGCGTATGCGGTGATTGCTTTCCTCTGTACTTACGGCACAAGGGGGCGATGCGGCGCTGGTGAAAGCGATGCCCGCGGCTGACCCACGGCTTTTGAAGTGGCTGGCGGTATTCTGCCTGCCGTTGGTTTTGGCTTGCTGCTGCGCGTGATGTTCAAAAGCACAATATATCCCTTTACCTGATCGCCGGCTTCCTGTTTGTTTGCTACATCGAGGTCAGCAACCTGTTGCCGGTTGCCGTACTGAGCGCAGGCTTTTGCGGTGTATGAGTTTTTCAATGCGAAATCCCGGCAGCAAGCGCAACCGCAGCCCGTTGCCAGTAAAAATGAAGAAGAGGACTACAGCAATGGGATCTGAAAAATCAGTAAAAAGATATCACCGTCTGGGCTTTCGTTCGTCGCTGATGCAAGCGAGCTTTAACTACGAAAAGGATGCAGGCGGGCGGTTTTACCGGCGATGTTGCCGATCCTGAAAAAGATTTATAAGGATGACAAACCGGGCCTAAGCACGCAGCGATGAAAGATAACCTCGAATTTATTAATACCCACCCGAATCTGGTCGGATTCCTGATGGGGTTATTAATTTCGATGGAAAGAAAAAGGAGAAAACCGCGACACCATTAAAGGCCTCAAAGTGGCACTGTTTGGCCCAATCGCCGGATTGGCGATGCGATTTTTCTGGTTTACTTTGTTGCCGATTATGGCGGGAATTTGCTCATCATTTGCCAGCCAGGGCAAACCTGCTGGGGCCGATTCTATTTTTCGCCGTTTACCTGCTTATCTTTTTTTCCTGCGCGTCGGCTGGACCCACGTCGGTTATTCAGTCGGCGTGAAGGCGATCGATAAAGTGCGAGAGAACTCGCAGATGATTGCTCGCTCGGCAACCATCCTCGGGATCACGGTAATCGGCGGGCTGATCGCTTCGTATGTGCATATTAACGTGGTGACATCGTTTGCCATCGACAGTACCCACAGCGTTGCGCTGCAGCAGGATTTCTTCGATAAAGTCTTCCCGAACATTTTTTACCGATGGCCTACACCCTGCTGAGGTATTACTGCCTGCGGGTGAAAAAGCGCATCCGGTGCTGTTAATCGGCGTGACTTTTGTGTGCTCTCTCTATTGTTTGTTCCGCATTCGGCATTTTTGTAAATGGAACGAGGCACTGCGTCTGGCGGTGCCTCTTTACTTAAGGAATTTCATCCTGTGCAAACCCTTCAGCAAGTTGAAAACTATACGGCGTTAAGTGAACGTGCCAGCGAATATTTATTGGCCGTGATCCGTAGCAAACCGGATGCCGTGATTTGCGGCGACCGGAGCCACGCCATTACTGACGTATCATTATCTGGTAGAAAAAATCCACCAGCAGCAGGTTGATGTCAGCCAGCTGACCTTCGTCAAGCTTCGACGAATGGGTGGATCTGCCATTAACTATGCCTCGGCACCTGCGAAACTTTCCTGCAACAGCATATCGTGCAGCCGCTGGGGGGCTACGTGAAGACCAGCTCATCAGCTTTCGCTCCGAAGAGATAAATGAGACAGAGTGCGAACGGGTAACGAACCTGATTGCGCGCAAAGGCGGTCTGGATTTATGCGTTCTCGGATTGGGGAAAAACGGTCATCTTGGGCTGAACGAACCGGGAGAAAACCTGCAACCGGCCTGCCATATCAGTCAATCCTTGATGCCAGAACACAGCAACATGAGATGTTAAAAACCGCGGGTCGCCCCGTGACTCGTGGGATCACCTTAGGCCTGAAGGATATTCTCAATGCCCGCGAGGTTTTGTTACTGGTGACTGGCGAAGGAAAGCAGGATGCGACAGAACGTTTTCTCACGGCTAAAGTCTCCACCGCTATCCCGGCTTCGTTTTTATGGCTGCATAACCATTTCACATGCGTGATTGATGAGATGTGTCGTCGTTAACATCCCCTTAGCCCGGAAAAATAAGAAAAAGTGCTCATGAGTTTTGAGCACTTCGTTCCGGTTCAGTATGAACGTCCTCCGTTATTATGCCATCACAATGTAAACCTAAAGGTTGACAAAAAGATGGTGAAAAATCAGACTAACAAAAAACGTGATAAAAATCTTCCAGTCATGCTGTTAAGTGTGGCCAGAAAGGAATTGTTTGATCTTAGTGCAATCGATCGAGCGGAATTCATTGCTGCTATTGACGATTTCGAAGAGTTAGGTCCCTGCTCTTCCCCTGGTGAATACCGAAAAAAAAGTTCAAGGGGATATGTATGAAATTAAAACACATAGTCAGAGCCATTGGTTAAGGGGGTTTTTATTTTCACTTTCATCAAGGGGCTATGGGTCATCACACATATCTTTGCTAAAAAACGAACAAAACGCCTAAAGCCAACATCGGTTAGGGTTTAGCACGTTATAAGGCCTTACTTTTCGACAAACTAAGCAAGCCTCCGGGAGAAATAGAAATGAAGAAAAAATAACGAGTTACATCACTGGGAAGACGTGAAACAGAATTACTTAAGGACGAGGCAACGCTAATGCTCTTTGATGTTGTTGTACCCTAACGCAAAGCGGTTCTTTCCCAACTCGGAAAAACGCCGAAAGCCCTCAATCTGAGCCAAACTGCCGTGGCGAAGCAACTTGGTGTTACCCGACAAGCGGTGAGTAAATTTGAAAAAGGAGAAAGTTCACCAACATTAGATGTTGTTTTTAGCTATGCAAAAATGCTATCGGCATCGATCTGTTCGGCTCACTAAAAAGACTAATTGTTTAGCAGGCGGCCCCTCCGGGTTCTTCAAACGGGGCACGGAGAGATATCACTCTCCTGCTGCTCCAGCGCATACTTATACAGCGCATTTTTCTTCACGCCGTGAATTTCTGCGGCCAGCGCCGCCGCTTTTTTCAGCGGCAGTTCTGCCTGCAACAGAGCCAGCGTGCGCAGGGGCATCAGCAGCAGCAGGTCATCTTCCTGCGCTTTATGACCTTCGACAATCAGCACCATTTCGCCTTTGCGACGGTTTTCATCTTCCTTTACCCACGCCAGCAGCTCGCCAACGGGCGCGCCGTGAATGGTTTCCCAGGGTTTTTTGGTCAGCTCACGCGCCAGAACCACGTAGCGGGATTCGCCTAATACCGCAACGATATCTTCCAGGCTATCTAACAGACGGTGGGTAGATTCATAAAAAATCAGCGTGCGCGGCTCCGCTTCAATGGCTTTTAGCGCATCACGGCGGCCTTTTGATTTGGCAGGTAAAAAGCCTTCGTAACAGAAACGGTCAGAGGGTAAACCCGCGGCGCTTAACGCAGTGATAGCAGCACACGGTCCGGGTAGCGGCACCACACGAATCCCCGCTTCACGGCAGGTACGCACCAGATGGTAGCCAGGATCGTTAATTAGCGGCGTTCCGGCATCGGAAACCAGCGCAATGTTTTGCCCTCTTGCAGCTTCGCCAGCAGCGTTTCGGCTTTTGTTGTTCGTTATGGTCGTGCAGCGCAAACAACCGGGCATTAATCCCAAAATGTTGCAGCAATAAACCGGTGTGACGAGTATCCTCGGCGGCAATCAGATCAACGGCCTGTAATACCTCTAACGCACGCTGGTGATATCCGCCAGATTGCCGATTGGCGTCGGTACAATGTAAAGCTGGCCCTGAGAATTATCCGCCGATTGGTTTTTGTTTCATTGTGTCGTCCGTATTGCCGATTTAATATTGAGCATTGCGTAAAAAAATATCACTGGATACATTATGGTACCCTCAACATTTTCTCGTTTGAAAGCCGCGCGTTGTCGCCTGTTGTTCTGGCAGCCCTGATTTTCGCCGGTTGTGGCACCCATACTCCCCGATCAGTCCACTGCTTATATGCAGGGTACGGCGCAGGCTGATTCTGCCTTTTTATCTTCAGCAGATGCAGCAAAGCTTGATGATACCAGGATCAACTGGCAATTACTCGCCATTCGTGCACTGGTGAAAGAAGGTAAAACCGGGCAGGCGGTTGAGTTGTTTAACCAACTACCGCAAGAACTGAATGATTCTCAGCGTCGCGAGAAAACACTGCTGGCGGTAGAGATTAAACTGGCGCAGAAAGATTTTGCTGGCGCGCAAAACTTGCTGGCGAAAATTACACCCGCCGATTTAGAACAAAACCAGCAAGCCCGTTACTGGCAGGCAAAAATCGATGCCAGCCGGGGCGTCCTTCCATTGATTTACTGCGCGCGTTAATTGCTCAGGAACCGCTGCTTGGCGCGAAAGAAAAACAGCAGAATATTGATGCCACCTGGCAGGCGCTCTCCTCCATGACTCAGGAACAGGCGAATACGCTGGTGATCAACGCCGACGAAAAATATTCCTGCAAGGCTGGCTGGATCTGCAGCGCGTCTGGTTTGATAACCGTAACGATCCCGACATGATGAAAGCCGGGATCGCCGACTGGCAGAAACGTTATCCGAACAACCCGGGCGCGAAAAATGCTGCCAACGCAGTTGGTTAACGTAAAAGCGTTTAAACCAGCCTCGACCAACAAAATCGCCCTGCTGTTGCCACTGAATGGCCGGCAGCGGTATTTGGTCGCACTATTCAGCAAGGCTTTGAAGCGGCGAAAAATATCGGCACTCAGCCAGTGGCAGCTCAGGTAGCTGCCGCACCTGCCGCAGACGTAGCAGAACAACCTCAACCGCAAACCGTGGATGGCGTTGCCAGCCCGGCACAAGCCTCGGTTAGCGATCTGACCGGTGAACAGCCTGCAGCCCAGCCGGTGCCTGTAAGCGCCCCGGCGACAAGCACCGCAGCGGTAAGCGCACCCGCAAATCCATCCGCAGAGCTGAAAATCTACGATACCTCATCACAACCACTTAGCCAGATCTTAAGCCAGGTTCAGCAGGATGGCACGAGTATTGTGGTCGGTCCGTTGCTGAAAAAATAACGTTGAAGAGTTGCTGAAGAGCAACACTCCGCTGAACGTACTGGCACTGAACCAGCCGGAGAATATCGAAAATCGCGTCAATATTTGTTACTTCGCGCTTTCACCGGAAGACGAAGCGCGCGATGCAGCGCGTCATATTCGTGACCAGGGTAAACAAGCGCCGCTGGTGCTGATCCCACGCAGTTCATTGGGCGATCGCGTAGCCAATGCGTTTGCGCAAGAGTGGCAGAAACTGGGCGGCGGCACCGTTCTGCAACAAAAATTTGGTTCCACCAGCGAATTACGCGCGGGTGTTAACGGCGGTTCTGGTATTGCTTTAACGGGTAGCCCGATTACTCTCAGAGCGACAACCGACTCCGGCATGACGACCAACAATCCAACGCTGCAAACCACGCCAACCGATGACCAATTCACCAATAATGGCGGTCGTGTCGATGCGGTGTACATTGTGGCAACGCCGGGTGAAATCGCTTTTATCAAACCGATGATCGCCATGCGTAACGGTAGCCAGAGCGGTGCAACGCTGTACGCCAGCTCCCGCAGCGCACAAGGCACCGCAGGCCCGGATTTCCGTCTGGAGATGGAAGGTTTGCAGTACAGCGAAATCCCGATGCTGGCGGGCGGTAATCTGCCGTTAATGCAGCAGGCACTCAGCGCGGTGAATAACGATTATTCACTGGCTCGCATGTATGCGATGGGCGTTGATGCCTGGTCGCTGGCAAATCATTTCTCACAAATGCGCCAGGTTCAGGGTTTTTGAAATCAACGGTAATACCGGAAGCCTGACGGCTAACCCGGATTGCGTGATTAACAGGAAGTTATCATGGCTACAGTACCAACAAGGTCAGGTAGTCCCCGCCAGTTAACCACCAAACAGACCGGCGATGCGTGGGAAGCACAAGCGCGTCGCTGGCTGGAAGGCAAAGGACTGCGATTTGTCGCCGCTAACGTGAACGAGCGTGGCGGCGAGATCGATCTGATAATGCGTGAAGGCCGGACCACCGTTTTTTTGTCGAGGTGCGTTACGCCGCTCTGCGCTTTATGGCGGCGGTGCGGCAGCCAGGTGTGACCCGCAGCAAACAACACAAATTATTACAGACTGCCCGCTTGTGGCTCGCGCGTCATAATGGGAGTTTTGATACTGTGGATTGCCGGTTCGATGTGGTAGCCTTCACCGGGAATGAGGTTGAGTGGATTAAGGATGCCTTTAATGACCACTCATAATTAAGGTTTAAGATTAGCGTGCAAGAAAGAATTAAAGCTTGCTTCACTGAAAGCATTCAAACTCAAATTGCGGCGGCAGAGGCGCTTCCGGACGCCATCTCCCGTGCGGCCATGACGCTGGTTCAGTCTCTGCTCAATGGCAACAAAATCCTCTGTTGTGGTAATGGAACTTCCGCTGCCAATGCACAGCATTTTTGCTGCCAGCATGATCAACCGTTTCGAAACGGAGCGGCCCAGCTTACCTGCCATTGCACTAAATACTGATAATGTTGTCTTTTAACGGCGATTGCCAACGATCGCTTACATGATGAAGTGTATGCAAAACAGGTGCGGGCGCTGGGTCATGGGGAGATGTATTGTTAGCCATTTCCACCCGTGGCAACAGCCGCGATATTGTAAAAGCGGTAGAAGCTGCCGTTACGCGTGATATGACCATTGTGGCATTGACCGGCTATGACGGCGGTGAACTTGCAGGTTTGTTAGGGCCACAGGACGTGGAAATCCGCATTCCTTCGCATCGTAGTGCTCGCATTCAGGAAATGCATATGCTGACGGTAAATTGCCTGTGCGATCTGATCGATAACACGCTTTTCCCTCACCAGGATGATTAGAGGAGAATACATGAAGGCATTATCGCCAATCGCAGTCCTTCTTTCCGCGCTGCTTTTTGCAAGGTTGTTTGCCGCCGCCGTGGTAGGCACTGCGGCTGTCGGCACCAGCAGCACCGACCCACGCAGTGTCGGGCACTCAGGTTGACGACGGTACCCTGGAAGTGCGCGTGAACAGCGCATTGTCGAAAGACGAACAGATTAAGAAAAAGAAACCCGTATTAATGTAACGGCGTATCAGGGCAAAGTACTGCTGGTAGGGCAGTCACCAAACTCTGAGCTTTCGGCTCGCGCCAAACAAATTGCGATGGGCGTAGACGGTGCCAACGAAGTGTATAACGAGATTCGTCAGGGCCAACCGATTGGGCTGGGCGAAGCGTCTAACGATACATGGATCACCACCAAAGTGCGTTCGCAGCTCTTAACCAGCGACCTGGTGAAATCGTCCAACGTGAAAGTGACCACCGAAAACGGTGAAGTGTTCCTGATGGGGCTGGTGACTGAACGTGAAGCGAAAGCGGCGGCAGATATTGCCAGCCGGGTGAGCGGCGTGAAGCGGGTAACTACGGCGTTTACGTTTATTAAATAGCAGCCCCTTGTAATGCCTGATGCGACGCTTGCGCGTCTTATCAGGCCTACAACGATGCAAACCGTAGGTCGGATAAGGCGTTTACGCCGCATCCGACATGTTTTCCCTCAAATCAGAATAACAGCGCCAGCCCGCCGACAATCACGCCTGACACTGCCACCATCGCCCCCGTCAGCCATAAGGCTTTCGCCGGGAACGCTTTGCGCAGCATAATCAGTGACGGCAAACTCACTGCCGGGAGCGTCATCAACAATGCCAGCGCCGGAGCGGTTCCCATACCTGCCAGCATCATCGTTTGTACAATCGGAATTTCTGCTGCCGTGGGAATGACAAACAAGCATCCTGCTACCGCCATCGCCACCACCCACATCAGGCTGTTATCGACAGCACCATCGGCATGGGGGAATAACCAGACGCGAGCGGCACCCAACACCAGTACTGCAAGGATGTAAACCGGGATCGTACTCAAGAAAAGCGTCCATAGCGCCCTGCCCCAGCGGCTAAAAACCCGCCCTGTGCTTCCGGTATGTCAATTTCGACCGGTGCCTGCGTTTGCGGTGTTTCACGCACCCATTTTTGCACCAGCGTCGCAATCAGCAACACCATCACCAGCCCCGCCACCAGACGAATCGCCGCAAAACCCCAGCCGAGGACGAACCCCATAAACACCAGCGTCGCCGGGTTTAACAACGGATTCCCCATCCAGAATGCCAGCGCACCGCCCATCGACACCTGTTGGCTACGCATTCCCACCGCGACCGGAGCCGCACAGCAGGTACACATCATGCCCGGCAGCGAAAAACAGCGTTCCCAGCAGCGTGCCGCGAAAGCGCGATTGCCCAAGCGTACGCAACAACCAGTCACGCGGGATCAGCACCTGAAGCGAACCGAACCGGGATCACCCCAGCACCGCCGCTTTCCATACCGCGAGGAAATAGATCATCGCGTAATCCAACGCCGCCTGCCACGGATTAGCATCCGCCTGCGCAAGGATAGATTTACCGATACTGTGGGTTTCGGCAGCAGTAAACGCTTTGCCGTAGTAAGGTTGCCATTTCACATACCAGAGACCGGCAATGACAACGAGAAAGAAAAGCGCGGGTTTCCACCACTGAATGGGCGTTGCCGCCTGAGATGAAGACTGACCAGTCATAGCATTCCCCAGGAATAAGTTATGATAATTGAGCGCGTGAATATTACGCTCACTATCAATTCTTGGGAATAATTATTCAGCTCTTTTGCGTAATTCTGAAGAGCTTAAAATCGTCACACCTTCATGCCCGGGCCGCATCGCCTCTGCCAGCATGACCCGCGCCACGTCTCTCGCATCAATGGATTTCCAGTTACCGGGTAATAAACGGAACAGCGGCGCAAAAAGCGTTTCGTTCATCCGCTGTTTGCTACGATCGCCCAGTAACATCGACGGGCGAGCAATGGTCAATTTCGGCCAGTTCTGGGCGATTAATGCTTCTTCCATCTCCCCTTTGACGCGGTTATAGAAAAACGGCGAGTGGGCATTGGCACCCATAGCACTGACCACCAGCATATGCTGCGCGCCCAGTCGCCGCCCGGTTAATGCGGTATCCACTACCAGCGTGTAATCGGCATGAATAAACGCCTCTTTGCTCCCCGCTTCTCGCCGCGTGGTGCCGAGACAACAAAACACAATGTCGATGGGATCGGTGACCTGCGCCAGCGCGTCAGTCAGTTGCGGATCATGGGGATTAAACACCCGGGCATATCGCCCAACGGACGTCGCGTCGGCGCGGCTATGGCGTTAACTTTCGGTTCGTTAATCAACATCCGCAGCAGGTGACCGCCCACCAGCCCCGTTGCGCCTGTAATCAGTACCTGACTCATCTTCGCTCCTTTTACAGAATTGTCTGCCTTGCGCTCCACGGCTCATGCACCAGCTTAATAGACCATGAGGTAATTATCCCCGATTGTGGGGAAATTCGCCTCATCCAATGCAACAACGCGGAGGAAGCATGAGTAAGAAAATTGCCGTTTTAATCACTGATGAATTTGAAGATTCAGAATTTACTTCACCCGCAGACGAGTTCCGTAAAGCCGGACACGAAGTGATTACCATTGAAAAACAAGCGGGTAAAACGGTGAAAGGCAAAAAAGGAGAAGCCAGCGTGACCATCGATAAATCCATCGATGAAGTGACGCCAGCGAGTTTGATGCCCTGTTGCTACCGGGCGGTCATTCACCGGATTATCTGCGTGGCGACAACCGTTTTGTCACCTTTACCCGTGATTTTTGTGAATAGGGCAAACCTGTTTTCGCCATCTGTCACGGTCCGCAGCTGCTGATCAGCGCCGATGTGATTCGGGGGGCGCAAACGACCGCAGTTAAACCGATCATTATTGATGTTAAAAAATGCGGGCGCGGAATTTTTCACGATCAGGAAAGTCGTGGTCGATAAAGATGCTGGTTACCAGCCGGACACCGGACGATTCCTGCCAGCGTTTAACCGCGAGGCGTTACGCCTGCTCGGTGCCTGAGTCGCGTAGCCAAATCATTTTTTTACCAAAGCCCAGCGTGTTGTCGGTGAATTTGATTTCATCGAGCCGGATTTCCCACACCGGGGCCGACAGCATTCTGGCAACCGGAAAGCGACGATTGTACGCCTGGCGCGCGAGGTAGCTTTCCTCACCTTCCAGCCTGCGGATCTCACCTTTAAACTGCACGCCGCGAATTAACGCTACCGTTTTCGGCTGACCGTTTACCGTTCCGGCAACTGCCGCCTGCGGCCCGCTCATCTGCGCATGACGCGTTTTTTCTTCCGTCAAAATGTAGAAGGCGACTTTCTGCACATCAAACAGATAAAAGGCATTGGCGCACCAGAGTTCCCCTTCCTGCTGCACTAACACCAGGTGACAACATGTTGTTTTGCCAGCCAACGGCTGATGGCGGTGAGTGTTTCCATTACTGTTCTCTTTATACTGTGGGCCTGACCTAACATGCGACGCAGACGATGACACATCCTGGTTTTTACTTGATCCGTACCGCCGACAATAAGCTTTTATACCGATCACCACGGGATGTCGAACGCCGCTATCAACAGCACCAAAGCGGCAAAGGGGCGAAAGCACTGCGCGGGAAAGCGGTGAACTGACGCTGGCGTTTTCGCACCAGTGGGCGACCGTTCGCTGGCACTACGGGCGGAATATCGCGTTAAGCAACTGACCAAACGGCAAAAAGAGCGTCTGGTAGGGAAGGCGCAGGAGTTTGCAAGCTGTTAAGCAGTCTGCAACCCCCGGAGATTAAAAGCGATTGAAATGCGTGATACTCAACCAGAGCCGGTAACGCGCCATTCAGCGCGCGTCATCGCTAAACGATGTAAACGGAAGGCGCTTTCAGTGCCCGGCCAGCGGCAACTTTACCGTGATGCGCCGCCAGTTCAAAAGCCGAAACGACTGTAGCGCCGGATCGCCCAGCGTCACCACTGCGGGCATAGCCGAAACTCATTAAGCGAATCGAGTCCTTCATAGACCAGTTGGCGTGCCAGCCCCCCTGTCCGCGGTATTTTTTCATCTACCGCCAGCGGTGCCATGTGCCACCCATTGCAGGTCTCGCCCTGCACATCAACCGACTAAATGCCACATAGCCAATGACCTGACCTTCGTCATCTGTCGCCACCCAGCCCCAGCGTCAGAAAGCCATCTTCCGCAGATCGTGAACCAGCTTCGCTTCCGCATCACTTTCGAATGAGCGACGCAGCAGGGCATCAATACCCGGCGCATCAATGGGAATTTCTACCTCGAATTAGCATGGTTCACCTACCGGGATGTTCGTTTGGTTTTCAGGCGCGGTTTTCATTCCCGCCTCAACAAAAATCACGCCAGTTGCAGCAGCATCATGCGTAAAGGCTTTCGGCATTTGCTCCGAGTCTCAATGGCGTCCATCAGGTTTTCACATACAGCCCCCCAGCTCCGTATCGCCTTCAATCACCAGCCGACGCTGGAAGAAGAGCGTATCCGATCTTGTTTACGCGCCGCAATCATCAGCAGCGATCGCTGGCGTCGGCACTAAAACTCACATCAGCTTGCGCGTTCTGGCTGACCACCAGTTTGCCATTCACCACCGAGGTAAACCATTGCAGGTCAATATCACGCACATGAATACTTAACCAGCGGCCTTCAAGAAACTCCAGCTCGCCATCATCCAGCGCCTGACGGAATTGCCAGCTTAAGACCTGCTCAAGAACCTGGCGTTTTAGCGCAAATGGCGTCAGTTTTACCGGTACACTCAACAGAGATGGCCCCAAATGCACAATACGGAACGCAGTTTTATCCAACACGAGTTTTACTCCCTTGTTTCAACAATCATCCTATTTTGCCATATCAGAAAAAATAACATAAGCGGTATAAATCAACAATTCATATGAAATTGCTGCTACCACCAATACAACTTTAACTGCCTTAAATCAAAATTGTCGCAGCAAGGTTAACTAAAATCCCAGTTCGTTAACATTTTTGGAAATAGCGCAACCTTCAGAAAAATTATGGAGCTGCTCTGCCCTGCCGGAAATCTCCCGGCGCTTAAGGCGGCCATCGAAAACGGCGCAGATGCTGTTTTTATATCGCTAAAAGATGATACCAATGCCCGTCACTTCGCCGGCCTTAACTTTTTACCGAGAAAAAAGCAATACGTAACTGAACGAAGTACAAATTTGA
>VOFK01002698.1_pt1 | contig 19792 bp, 23 predicted proteins | sample 5384121 | NCBI WGS metagenome assembly VOFK01 (sample SAMN12384730, study PRJNA508395) | human gut metagenome | isolation source: healthy gut J | host: Homo sapiens | reverse complement strand
CTCCGGTATTGCTTCGTTCGGTACGTATTGCTCCTCCACCGTGTCCGTCGGCGCGGGTGTTGCTGTCCGGGGCTTCCGTCGGCGCGGGCGTCGCCGTCGGCACTTCCGTCGGCACTTCCGTCCGGCGCGGGGTGTCGCCGTCGGCGCTTCCGTCGGCGGGCGTCGCCGTCGGCACTTCCGTCGGGGCAGGTGGCGCCGTCCGGGACTTCGGTCGGCACTTCCGTCGGTTCTGGGATTACCGTCGGCGCATTCGTCGGCGTGGGTGTTGCCGTCGGCGCATTCGTCGGCGCGGGTGTTGCCGTCGGCACGTTCGTCGGGTCGGCGTGACGGATTACCACCGGGCTGGTCGGCGTCGGCGGCATTGCCCGGATTCACAGGCGCTTTTTCGTCGAAGAGCAGCATCAGCGTATCCGCATCAGCAACGCCGGTGATTTTCTTCTCCTCCTCATAACCGCAGACGGTCTGGAAGAGCTTGATGGCTTCCGTCGTCGTGCGCTTGCCGTACACGCCATCAACTTCCTTCTCCACGTCGTTAGAAGTGAAATAGCCGAGATCGAACAGGCGCTGCTGCATCAGCTTGACAGGCGTTCCCCCTCTTGCCTTCCTTCAGGGGCATGTAGGGATCGTAAACCGGCGCTTTCTTGGAATACAGCTTCTCCTGCATGGCTGCCGACGCATAGCGGTGCTCGGTGTAGCCGATGGCGGACTGGAACAGGTTGACCGCAAACTGCGTGTCGTCACCCCAGACGCCATCCACCTTGCCCACGGGATAGCCCAGCTTGGACAGGCGGTTTTGCAGCTTGCGCACCGCCTTGCCCTTGCTGCCGTAGTTCAGGCGCGCGTGTACTCAGACGCAGCCGTAGCAGTTGCGGTCGGGCGGGGCGTAGCCGTCGGGCGGACAGTCGCCGTCGGACGCGCGGTTGCGGTCGGCACAGCGGTCGTGGGGGCGGGCGTTGCCGTCGCAACAGACACATTGCCGCGGTCTGTCACAACTTCAATCGTCGGCAGACCCGCGCTGATTTCCACGTTCCAGCCGAAGGATTCCGCGGGCGCATAGCGGAACAGCTCGCTGCCGATGGCGGATGCTTTCTCCGTCAGCTCCGACGTCGCCGGATAATGGTGGTCGTCAGCGCAACGCGGTTGTAAACCGTGACGCTGTGGTCAGATGCGACGATGGTGATGTTCTCGCCGTTCGCCATCATGCTCAGCACAGGCGCGGTGATGCCCAGAATCGCCAGCGTCCGCGCAGTCGCGACGTTCTCCGTGCGCACCATCAGGGCAGCGGTGTTCGTCGTGTTCTGTTTGAGGTACAGCAGTTCATCCGGCGCGGTCGTGGGTCTGCTCGTCCGCCAAATCGCAGAAGGCAAGCACGCCCGTATCCACAATCGTGGTGCCATTGCGCAGCACGCCGTCCGTCAGCGTATAACTCGACTTCGCCGTCAGCGCATTCACCTGCTCATCGGTCGGGGCTTCCGCGATAATCAGCGACTGCGAGCCGTCCAACGCAATGCTGAGCAGCTTGCCATCCTGCGCGCGGCAGTAGACAACCGTGTCGGTAATCGAAAGAATATCCGCAATCGGATAACGCAGAACGCGCACCGTACCCGTCGGATCCTGCAGATACAGCTCATTGCTGCTGCCAAGATACGCCGTGTAGCCCAGATGCGTTATCGTCGGCTCAGCAAACGCGGTCGACAGCATCAGCAGGCTTACCAGTCCTGCCAGAAACTTCTTCATCCGTTCTTCCTCCTTTTGCGCGGAGCGGGCCAGCTTTGGGCTGTTTCCTTCCCCTTGCAAGAATAAAACGCATGACGCTGCTGTTTTGTTCCCAGCGGAATCAAATTTTTCCGAAATAATTTTTTTTCCATGCCGGAATCCATAGGAAAAAACTTGCATTCCATTGCATTTCCTGATATAATAGAAGCTGTCGTGATGGGCAAACCGTCCATCAAGTTTTTTTGCTATCCGCTTTTTTTCCCGCAAGGGCACAGGAATTTCCATGATATGAGGAAAGGAAGAGAACGAATGAAAAAATGGAAGCTGCTCGCAGGGCTGACGCTGCTGCTTCTGCTCCTGCTGAGTGTCACAGCGCAGGCGGATTCCAGCAGTTACGGCGTTGTGTTCGGTGCGGCGAATGTCAACCTGCGCTCCGCCCCCACTACCAGTTCCGCCGTTTTAGGTGCGTACAACAAGGGAACGTGGATGACCGTGCGCGGATACAGCAACGGCTTTTATCAGGTGGAAACACCTGACGGCCGCTATGGCTGGATGCGGCAGGATTACCTGCTCGTTTCGGCGGATGCGACCGGCACAATCGGCTATGTCTCCCATGGCGGGCTACCTGAACCTCCGCCGCGAGGCCAGCACATCCGCCAAGGTGCTCGGCAAGTATGACGACGGCACGCCCTGCGTCATTCTCGACCGTGCGGGCGACTGGTACTATGTTTCCGTCGGCGGTCAGACCGGCTATTTTCTCACCCGCTTCATCTCCACCCGCAGCGGCGTCTACTCCGACAAGCTCGGCATGGTCATTTCGCCGAATAAGGAGAACGTTCATCTGCGCTCTGGGCCGGGCAAGAATTACGGCAGCCTCGCTTCCATCCCCGGCTGCACCTACGTTATGATTCTCCAGCAAGGCAACGGCTGGTGGAAAATCGCTGTCAACGGCGGCGTCGGGTTTATGTCCGCAGACTATCTGCGCGCGGGGCATATCCGCCGGTCCGAGGGCGAAGCTCTCTGCGCGAAGGCGGCGGGAAGCAGCGCATCAGGCGGTTCTTCCTCCACGGCACAGCAGGCAGCCTATGCGGTCGTCAACAACCCGAATCCGCGCGACAAGCTGAATCTGCGCAGCAAAGCAAGCACCCGCGGCACGAGCTTAGGCAAGTATTCCAACGGCACGGTGGTCACGATGATTTCGCAGGGCGACCAGTGGTGCAAGGTCAAAACGCCCGACGGCAAAACCGGGTATATGATGACCGACTACCTTTCCATTCCCTCTGCCAGCTCATCGAGTTCCACACGCATTGTCCGCCATCCGCAGGGGACGTATGTGAACCTGCGCAGCAGCGGCTCGAAATCCGCACGCGTGCTGGTGCAAGTGCCGCACGGATCAACGGTGGTTGTGCTCTCCGCGGGCAAAACGTGGACGAAGGTGCGATACAACGGGTACACAGGGTATATGATGACGGCGTATTTGAAGAAGCAGTAAGGAGATATTAACACGCGGCAGGGGGCTGAAAAAATCAGCTTCCTGCCGCGTCTTTTTAGGTTCTTCACGGAATCTTGGGGAAAGAGCAGCTTGGGGGCGCGTCTGCGGACGCGCAAAGTTACTGGCAGGGACGCTTCGCTGCCTGCACCTTTGTTGAGTGCGTTTGCGATGCTGGTCGCCCGCGGAACAATTGGGGCGTTGCCCCAAACCCCGCAAGGGACGCTGTCCCTTGACCCTGCAAGGGGCAGACGAAAAGGGACGAAGTCCCCCCTTGACCCCTTTCCGCGATTGAGTTGGTCGCGCTTTCATGCTCCTTCCGCGTGCAGCTTTTTGGCGCTTCGCCTAAGCCCTTGTTTGCCCAACTTTCCGTGAAGAACCTCTTTTTATGCTGATGATTGATTATTCCCCGCATTCTCCCCCGCTGCCCTCGCAGACATGCTCCATGCCCTGCCGCAGCAGCGTCGCCACGTGGTCATCCGCCAGCGAATAGAACACGGTCTTGCCGTCGCGCCGCGCCTTAATCAGCCGCGCCTGTTTCAGCACGCGCAATTGGTGCGATACGGCGGATTGTGTCATGCCCAGCAGCTTCGCGAGGTCGCACACGCACACCTCCGCCGTCAGCAGCACAAACAGGATGCGCACGCGCGTCCCGTCGCCGAACACCTTGAACAAATCTGCCAGCCGCAGCAGCGTTTCCTCGTGCGGCAGCTCGTGCTGCACTTTTTCCACCACTTTCTCGTGCACACACAGGAAACCGCAGCCCTCTACCTCCAGCTTCTCTTCTGCCTCCGCCACGCATTCCGCCTCCTTGCCTAAATCGCTTTCATTATAGCATGGTTGGCGGAAAAACGCAAATGGTTAGGCGAAAAAATATGATGTCCCATTCATATGTTGTGTTTTCTATGCAAACATGCGCCATCATTCCTGAAGTTCCAGCGTAAACCCCTTCTCCGCATCCGGATGGCAAGCATCCCACCTCTCTCCCATATTGCGAATCGGTACAAACGTCAGCCGCGTGATGTCCGTCTCCGCCGGGTAGAAATCGAAGCCGACAGTCAGCTGTTCGGGCGTATCCACGCCGTACGCGCCGTTCGTGACCTGCTGGAAATTCGCGTAGGCATCGTAACCGGCTTCTGTCTGCCCGTTGACATACACGCGCCAAGCGTTCGGCATGTTCGTCATTTGGCGGATTTCATCCTCGGTATACGCCGCTGAAAATTCATAGTGCATGGTGATGTTCGCGCGCATGAAGGACAAGTTCACATTGTCAATCACGAGGTCGTAGTCCCCCATGTCGATGCGCTTGCCGACCAGCTCCGGATGCGCGTAATCATCCGCAAAATCCGTTGTGAACTGCACGATGATTGTGTCCGCGCGCCGGAATCCGCCGCAGGAAAGCAGCTGTTCCGTCCGGCTGCCCGAAAGCGGCTCGGTAATGGTTCCATCCGCCAGCATCGCCGCCTCCGCCGCATACTGATACTCTACCAGACTGCCATACGTCACAGTGATGATGTGCTTCCGCCAGTTATTCTGCACATAGGCTTCGAGCGTGTCCGCCCCGCCCGCCAAGAGCGCCTGATACTGCGCGTCCGGCAGATATTCCACTTTCCACACGGGCTGAAGCAGCTCGAACGTCATCGTCCACGCAATCGGCGCTCCTTCCGGCGGCGACTGCATATCATCATCCCAGAGCACACCGTCGAACCCAAATGGCGAGTCACTCCAGCTGTCCGTTCCATCCGGCAGGAACATGCCGCTCATGAAATCGCCGCCCCCGCAGCCCTCAATTTCCAGTGTGTACGCCCGCCCGGCACACTCCGCCGTGACTTCCATGTCCATGAAAACCTGCTTGCCCGCCTTGGGCTGCACGTTCATGGCAACTTCGACCGTCGTGCCGTCAAACACAAGGTCATTGACGGACAGCGTGAGCAAATCGCCGTCGTAGGCTTCGTTCAGCGCGACCAAATGTGACATGTATTCCGGCGTCAGCCCCGACGGCGGCGGATAGTCCGTCACGCTCGCCAGTTTTGCCGCCGCTACGCCGACCGCCGTGAGCATCATCAGCATGAGAGCAAGCGTGACAATCGTCCGCATTCTCCGGCTCATCCGGACGGAATTGCGCGTTTTCACTCGGTGGTGCGTCAGCGAATGCTCAAAGGCGGCGCGGGTTGCGTCCGGCATGGTTCCGTAGGCGGATTGCAGCTTCTCCCGCAGTTTCCGCTCGGTCATTGCACGTTCGCCCCCTCTCCCTCCGGGGCGTCCAGCTCCACGCGCAGCTTTTTCCGCGCCTGATGCAGCCGGAATTTCACCGTGCCCACCGGAACGCCCAGTGCCTGCGCAGTTTCAGCCACCGTCAGCCCGTCCAGATAGTACAGCACGACCGGCAGGCGCAGCGTATCGGGCAGATTGTCCAGCATCAGGCGGAAGTCCGTATCCCCCTGCGGCGCGGGGATTTCCGGCACGTCGTCAGTGGACATAACGGGCTTGCTCTTCCGGCGGATGTCCTTGCACACGTTGATGCAGATGCGCACCGCCCATGTGCCGAAATATTCCTCCCTGCGCAGCGTCGACTGCTTCTCCCACGCCCGCAGCGCCGTCTCCTGCATCGCATCCCGGCGGTCATACTCTCGCGCAGCATGGCGCAGGTCACATGGTAGAGTGTTCCCTCAACCGCGCGCATCTTTTCGATCCATGTTGCTTCGTTCATTCCGTCCCCTTCTTTCCCGACAAATTCAGCGTGAAGCCCGCTTCGCCTTCTGGCACGATGCGCAAGCTCGTCAAATCCGCGCACGGCGCAAAGTACAGGCAGATGGACGGCTGATTCACATCCACCACGCCGCCCGGCACGCCCGCATAGCCCGACGCGCGCGCCCATCCCGCTTCACCCGCCGGATTCTGCTCGTCGTTGCGGTAGATTCGCCACACGTCCGGCAGTGCCGTCCCATTCGGCAGTGCCGTTCCATTCGGCGCTTCGCAGTGCAGCACCACGCACCCGCCGAGGAACGATGCGCGCACATAGTCCACAACCGCCGTGTACCCGTCCAGCGGAATCCGCAAGCCAGCCAATTCCGGGTGGACGTACTGCGTATTCCCTTCCGTCGCGAACGCCACGGTATATGTTTCCGCGCGCTCGAAGCCGCCGCAGCGCAGGAGCAAATCCGCCTTGGACATCTGTTCTATCTCGTTCCAGCCCACGCCGCACATTTCCAGCAGGTAGTCCTCCACGCCCGCGTCCGTCAGCGTGATAACGCGCTGCTCCGCCTGTTCACGGATGTACTGCGCCACGTCGTCCTCTTCGCTGAGCGCTTCATACAGGTCATCCGGCATGGTTTCCGTCTGCCAGACAGCTTTCAGTACGTCGATTTCGATTGTCCACGCAATCGGCTTTCCTTCCGGCGGCATCTGTCCGGTTTCGTCGAGCAGGATACCCTCCGCAGCGTACTTTTCTCCATCGAATGTGCCGCCGAGGTCGGGCAGCATCAGCAGACTTTGGAACTCGCCGCCGTAGACATCCAGCGGGTCAAAACGGTACATTTTTCCGTCGCATTCGCCGCATATGCGCACTTCCACCGCCAGCACGTCGTCCGTCTTTGCCGCCATCTCCATCGTGAATGCCAGCACGCTGCCGTCGTACACGGCGTCGTTGACTGACACAGACAGCAAATCGCTGTCATACTGCTCCTCCAGCGCGAGATAATGTGCCTGATAGTCCCCTTCCGTGCCGTCCTGCGCGGGGTTGGACGTCGGTGACGCTGAAGAACCGCGCGCCGCCACGCCAACCGCCGTCAGCATCAGCGCCATCAGCACAGCAGTGATGACGATGCGCATCGTCCGGTTCAAGCCGATGTTTCGGTGTGTTTCCGGCGCACGGTGGTGCGTCAGCGAATGCTCAAAAGCTGCGCGGGTTGCGTCCGGCATGTTTCCGTAGGCGAATTGGAGCTTCTCGCGAAGCTGCTGTTCGGTCATTGCGGTTACGCCTCCTTTCTGATTTTGGGGTGCGATTCGCGGGAGTGTTCCCTTTATTGTGTTGCGCAGGGGGCGCTCCTGTGGGAGCGACCAGGGGGCAATGAATCACCTGCACCCTGCTGTTAGCAGTCTTTCCCGTTGCTTGGGGATTCCCTATATTATTAGACGCCGCATCCGTCGGTTTGGTTGGCGAAAATCAAAAAAAGAGGAAACGGGCGAAAATGCCGCGCTTCCCCTTGATAGAACAGATTAGCCGGAGATTTTGAGCGTGCCAGCGTCCACAGACGGGCTGCCGATGCTGCTGCCCTCGAAGGTCAGGTCGCTGCCGACGGCGCAGATGCTCTTCAGCAGCTGGTAGAAGTTGCCCGCCACCGTGATTTGCTCCACGGCGCGGCCGCGCTTGCCATTCTCGATGGTGTAGCCCTTGCTGAGCAGGCTGAAATCGCCGCTGGATGGATTCGCGCCCGCGTGCAGCCCCGCCAGTTCAGTAATCACCACGCCGTTGCCCACGTCCGCCATCAGTTCATCCAGCGACTTTTCGCCTGCGGCAATGTACAGGTTCGTCGGCGCAACCATGATGCGTCCGCCCACGCGCGCGGCATTGCCGGTCGATGCAACGCCCTGCTTGCGCGCCGTCTTGCGGTCGTGCAGGAGGGTTGTCAGCTTGCCGCTGTCTACGACCTTCTTCGTGCGGCTGGCGCTGCCCTCGCCGTCGAACGCGCTCGTCGCCAAGCCGCCCTTCATCAGCGGGTCATCAACGATGGTCACGACGTCCGCTGCGACATTTTCCCCTTCCTTGCCCGCGAAGAGGGACAGATTCTGCTGGGCATTCTCCGCCGAGAACACGCCCCAGAACGTCTGCAAGAGGCTCTGCATGGCGTCATAGCGGAAAATCACGCGGTATTCGCCCGTCGGCACGGGAGACGCGTTCAGCTGGGACAGCGTTTCTTTCGCCGCATCCGCAGCAATTTTCTCCGGGTCAATGCCGTCAAAGCGACTGGACACAGCCACCTTGCCATTGACCGCGGTGGACGCGCCGTCCTTCGCAACCAAGCTGGTGTAGGAGAAGAAGTAGCTGCCCGAATCCTGCAAATTCAGCCCATAGCTGTTGCGCAGGATGACTTCGCTGCTGGAGGACGCGACCATCGCGCTCGGTACGCGAACAATGCGCGGGTCAGCGGCTTTCGCCAAAGCTTCCAGCTTCAGGCACTTCTCAATTTCGCTTCAGCGCTCGTCGTCGCGACGTCGCTTTCTTCCTTCTCGATGGTCGGATAGCGCTCTTCGCCCGCGAAAATCTCATCCTGCTCGTCGGTTTCCAGCAGGGTGGCAGATTCCTTCACGCCGTCAATCAGCTGGCGGACGGCATCAGCGTCGAACGCCTCGGTGGACGCGCTGCCCATCTTGCCGCCAAACATGCCGCGCAGGGACACCCCGCACGAGGATGCCACCTTGTAGTCGCTGATTTCGCCGTCCAGTGCGCTCACGTTGAAGCTGTCGCCGCCGTGATAATATACTTCCGCCGGGTCAATGCCTGCCGCCTTCGCAGCAGCAAGCACCTCATTCAAAAATTCGTTGACTTTCATCTGCTTCTCCTCCTTAGCGGCCGCCCACGGTGATGCTGCTGACGCGAATCATCGGCTGCCCGACGTCGGTCGGGACGCTGCCGCTCTTGGAGCCGCACATGCCCTGCGACAGTTCCAGTTCTTTGCCAACGCGGTCAATCTTCATCAGGATTTCGCTGCCGCGCCCAATCAGGGACGCGCCGCGCACCGGGTGGGCAATCTTGCCGTCGCGCACCAGATACGCTTCCGCCACGGAGAAGTTGAATTCGCCCGTCGCCGGGTTGACGGATCCGCCGCCCATCTTGCGGGCATACAGACCGTCGCCCATGGACGCGATGATTTCCTCGTTGCTGTCATTGCCGGGGGCGATGAAGGTGGAGCGCATACGGCTCGTGGGGGCATAGGCATAGCTTTCGCGGCGGGAGGAGCCGGTAATCGGGTGATTCATCCGGCGGCTGCCGAGGCGGTCCACCATGTAGCTCTTCAAAATGCCGTTCTCAATCAGCACCGTGCGCTGACTGGGCGTGCCTTCGTCGTCCACATGAATTTGACCCCAGTTGTTGACAAGCGTGCCGTCGTCGATGGCGGTCACGATGGGCGAGGCAATCTGCTGGCCGAGCTTGCCGCAGAATTCGCTCACGCCGATGCCCACGCTGGTAGCCTCCAGAGAATGGCCGCACGCCTCGTGGAAGATAACGCCGCCGAAGCCGTTGTCAATCGCGACGGGCATCACACCCGCGGGGCAGACCGGTGCATGAAGCATCGTCACTGCCTGCTGGGCAGCAATTTTCCCTGATTCCTCCGCATTCACGCGCGTGTCAAACAATTCAAAGCCCATGGACGCGCCGGGCGCATCACTGCCGGACTGATTCTCCGTGCCGTTGCTGGCAATCGCACTCACGCGCAGGCGCGTCTGCACACGGCGGTCGGTCACGAACACGCCCTCGGTATTGCAGATGCACACATCCTGCACATGGTCGCCATAATTCGCCATCACCTGCACAATTTCCGGGGAGACACTGCGCGCCGCCGCTTCCGCCGCGCGGAGCTTCTCCGCTTTGAGTGCCGCCTTCACGTCAGTCGGCAGGAGCAGAATTTCTTCCGGGCGGGAAGCATCCCACGGCTTAAACGGCGCAACGACGCAGCCCTTGCCGCCGCGCACCGCCGCTGCTGCCTGACGCGCACAGTTCATCAGCCCTTCCCGGCTGGTATCGTTGGTGTAGGCATAAATCGCATTCGTACCGCTGAACACGCGCACGCCCGCGCCGTGCGTCCGGCTTGTCGTCGCGCTTTCCAGCTTATGAGAGCGCATCCCCATTGCGTGGTCAATGCGGTCTTCCATGAAAATTTCAGCGAAATCACCGCCGGTACGTACCGCTTCCTGCAATACTTCCCGTGCAACGTTCTGATCGAGCATTGGTGTTTCATCCTTTCCGAGCCGTTCCTCGCGGCTCATGTTTTATTATACCACATTCTTTCCCATTTGTACATGACCCGCCGGGAAACTTCGCGGCTGCACAATTTTCCACCCGCGATTTTTTTCGGTGGTGCGCGTTGTCTTGCGCACACAAATGTGTTATGCTGAGGATGGCAGCGTATGCTTCCGCTGCTGACATTTTCTCATGGAACTTTATTGGTCGCAGTGGAATCGCGTCCGCAGTGGCGAAACCCCTGCGCAATGCAAAAAACACTATTTATCATCATTGAAAGGAGTCTCCCCCCATGGAAACCATGCAGAACATCCTCACCCGCCGCAGCGTGCGCAAATTTGCTGACAAGCCGATTGAACCCGACAAACTCCACACCATTCTCGAAGCCGCGATGAGCGGGCCGTGCGCCGTCAACGCCCGCGAATGGGCGTTCATTGTCGTAACCGACCGGGAAAAGCTCGCGCAGATGGCGGAGGCGAACGGACGCGTCGCGCGGATGCTGAATCAGGCAGCGGCGGCGATTCTTGTCTGCGGCGACCTCGACCGCGCTTTTCCGCCCGCGCCGGATTTCTGGGTGATTGACGCCGCGATTGCCGCGCAGAACATGACGTTAGCGGCGAACGACCTCGGCATCGGATCGGTCTGGCTTGGCACTTGGCCGGACGAAACGCGCGTGAAGCGGCAGGCGGCAATTTTCCAGCTGCCGGAGACGATTGTACCGCACTCGATCCTCGCGCTCGGCTATCCGGCGGAGGATATCGACATGCGTGCAGTGCGCCCCAGCCGCTACGAAGAAAACCGCGTACACGTTAACCAATGGTAAATCAATCGACCCGACCGCCGATATTGCCGGCAGTCGGGTCGTCTTTTATTCTTTGGATTCTACAGTTTTTTTGCCGTCGCCCGGTGCTTTTTCGCGCTTCGCGTCAAACGGCGCCACTTCAAGCTCGCGCCGCAGCGTCTCCTGAAGTTCCTTCAGGCACTCAATCAGCAGCGGATTAAACACGCCGCACTCGCCGTTCAGGATCATAGCCATCGCCTGTTCGTGGCTGTACGCGGGTTTGTAGACGCGCTCACTGATGAGTGCATCGTACACATCCGCCAGCGAAACGACCTGCGCCGAAATCGGGATTTCGTCCCCCACCAGACCGTCGGGATATCCGTGCCCATCATAGCGCTCGTGGTGCCAGCGGCAAATGTCGCATGCCGTGCGCACCAGCTTCTCGTTGTGGTGCGCCGCAAGGTCGTCGAGCATCTTCGCGCCAAGAATCGTGTGCTGCTTCATCTGCTCGAACTCTTCCGGTGTCAGCTTTCCGGGTTTATTCAGAATTTTTGCGTCAATGGCGATTTTACCAATATCGTGCATTGACGACGCAAGGGCAATCAGGTTGCAGTCCTGCGGGGTCAGGCGGTAGCGGTCGGTTTTGGCACACAGCATCTCCAGAAGCCGCTCCGACAGTTGCCGCATATGCTGCACATGCGAGCCGTTTTGACCGTTCCGGAACTCCACCACATGGCTCAGGATGTTAATCAGCAGCATGTTGTTCTTTTCTTTTTCGAGGATTTGGCTCGTGACCATTGACACCAGACGACGCTGCTTGGCGTACAGCTTAATGGTGTTGTAAACGCGCCGATAGACTACTTTCGCATCGAACGGGCGGCTGATGTAGTCGCTCACGCCCTGCTCGTAGGCGCGGCGGATAAAAGCATCCGAGTCCTCGCTGGATATCATGATAACCGGCAGATTTTCCAGCATGTGGCTGCGGTTCATCGACGCCAGCACCTCGAAGCCGTCCATCACAGGCATCAGCAGATCCAGCAGCATCAGCGAAATTTTATCGCTGCCCGCGTTCAGAATGTCCATGCACTCCTGCCCGTTCGCAGCTTCCAGAATTTCGTAGTCGTCCTCCAGCATTTCCGTCAGCAGCGCGCGGTTCAACTCCGAGTCATCCACAATCAGGATGCGCTCTTTCCGCGCGTGCAGCTCATTCTCCTGCTCCGACGACTGCGCCAGCATCATCTCCGTCATAACCATGTTCGTGCGCGTTTTCGCCTGATACATCAGCTGGTCAGCCTGCTCCACGGCAGTTTCCAGCAGGCGGCCGTTGCCCATCACACCGCCGATGCTAATCCCGAAATTTGCAGATTCGTGTACCCCGGCACAGGCGTATTGTGCACCGCCTCGCTCACTTGCAGCAGGCGGCTGTACAGGCGGTCAGCGGGGATGCCGGGCATAACCAGCAGGAACTCGTCTCCGCCCAGGCGCACCAGCAGATCGCCGCTCGCGGTATGCAGCTTAACGGACTGCGCCATCGTCTCCAGCACAACATCGCCCGCGCGATGCCCGAAAACATCATTATAAAGTTTGAAGTTATCCACATCAATCATGGCAATGCCCGCCTCATAGACGGTTTTGCACATGTGTTCCTCGTAATAGCGGCGGTTGAGCGTCCCCGTGAGCGCATCGTGGTACAGCTTGTCCTCATAACTGGACAGGCGATTGGCAAGCTTCTCGCCCGACTCGGCGTCAATCATCATGTCGTCGTCGAGTTTCTGCACCAGTTCCAGCACATAACGCCCGCCCTCAACATGCAAATAACGCGCTGTCACCTGATAAACGTTCGGGTCATCGTATTCGAGCTTGATTTTCTTGCATTTCTCCATGTACGCCCGGAGAACGATGCAGTTGCGGCATCCCTGCGATGTCATCCGCCCATCCCGGCAGGGGCAGGCGCGTGAAGCCGGATTGTGCTTGCGCGCTTCAATTGTACGCAAGATATCTGCCTCGCTGATGAGGCGAACCGCGGTAAAGTTCTTGCGGTAAATGGCCAGCTCCTTCTCCATTTCCTGCATGGTAATCATCGGCTTGTCCTACTTTCCATCGGGCGGTGTGAAACCAGAGGTTGCAAAATCGGCAGACAAAATACCCCCCCCCGATAATTTTGCGTCGGAGGGCATTTCGCATCTGCCAAATTCGGTTCTTAGTGACACTTCAGCCATTCTTATACATTGGCAAGTGGACGAACCGCATCCCCGCAATCAGTCACCTATACCAACGTATATTGTCCATTATACACTACTTTCGGATGGTGTCAAGTAGGTTACTTGTCGTCGTTACAGCGTTACTCTCCTGTTTTCGGGCGTTTTGTACATTTTTTCGGCTAAATGCGCCATTTTTTTCGTATTTTTTACGAAAGCTTTTGTTGTTTTTCACCAAAGATATCGTTTTCGGAGGATTTTTACCGTTTTTTGCATTTTTCGTCACATTTCGGTCGAAATAGTCCAGCAGCGATGCATATAGGCATTCGCGTCCCTGCGGAAAGACGTCGCGACTGCGCCGGATGAAGTCCTTCACATCCTGCCGGCGCGTATGCCCATCGGCAGGGCATGGATTCTTGACGACAGGCAGATTCTCCCCTCCGCGCAAAGCCAATCACGTCGCGCTCCTGACCATGAGCATGGGGCGAAGGACTTGCAGGTTCGTGCGGTCGAGGTGCGTCACGGGCGGGAAGCAGTCGTAGTGCCCCTCCAGCATCAAGTTCATCAGGCTCGTTTCGATGAAGTCGTCCTGATGGTGCGCATACGCGATTTTATTGCATCCCAGCGCCATTGCCTTATCGTTGAGCGCGCCGCGCCGGAGCTTGGCGCACAGACTGCACGGGTGCTTCTCCTTGCGGATTTCAAACACAATCTGGTACACCTTTGCATCCACAAAATAGAACGGCACGTCTAATCCTTCGCAGAACCGCCGCATCGTCTCCACGTCTGCCTCGCTGCCCGGCGCACCGCTGCCGACGTGAATCGCGCACAGCCCGTACGGCACGGGATAGAACCGCTGGAGGTGCTTCAGGCCCATCAGCAGCGTCAGGCTATCCTTGCCGCCGGACAGTCCGACCGCGATTTTATCCCCCGCCGACACCATATCGTAGCGCTGCATACACTGGCGCAGCAGGCTCATCAGGCGCTGCAAATCCATTGCCATTCAGCATTCCTCCAGCGTCTTTTCGAGTGTCTGGCGCGCCGACACCGCGTTCTGCGGATTTGTGTTCTCCAGCGTCATCGGCAGATTCCGGCGCTTCGCGAGCTGCATCAGCGGGCGGTAATCCATCTGCCCCAGCCCCGGCGCAATCTCGACAGCAGCCCATCAAACATGTTGACATTCGCGATATTCTGCCGCGCCCACGCGCACTCGTCCGTACCATCGGGCAGGAAATCCTTGATGTGCAGCAGCTCGGCGGAATCCCCCAGACGCGCAACCGCATCCGTCACAACTTCTTGCGCCTGATGGACGTTCTCGCGGTCGAGCAGGTTCACCGCGTCAAGAATAACCCGCAGGTTTTCGGACTGCACCTCCGCCAGCACCCGCTGGCACCTTTCCGCCGTGCAGACGATGTGCCGCGTGACCGGCTCGATAGCAAGCATCATGCCCTCTTCCTCCGCCCAGCGGACGACGGGCTTCACGCGCTCGATAAACAGGCGCAGGCTCTCCTCCGTCCGGCACTCAGGGCAGGATTTGTAACCGATATTGGGCGCGCCGGTTTCCGTGCCGACCATCAGCGCGCCGATTTTTTTGCCGAACCGCAAATGCGCACGATAATTCATCAGCGTGCGCTCGTGCGCCGACAAATCGGGGCTGCACAGGTTCAAATAGCACCCCAGCAGCACGCACCGCTGATTGTACTTCTCCAACAGCCCGCACACCTCATCCGCCAGCGCGTCCGTCAGCAGCTCCGGCGCATCCGCCATCTTAAACCCCGGCACGACCTTGCTCATCGCGATATGAACACAGGAAAACCCCTGCTCCTTTGCGTTACGCAGGTGTTCCTCCAAATTACTTCCTGCCGTATCATGCAGCCGAATTCCGATTTCCATGTGGATGCCCCCTTTACAAGGACAGTATACCGCATTTTTCGGGGGAACGCAAGGGGCGAATGAAGCGCGCCGAAGTCCTCCACCTTAGCCCTTACACGCGATTCAATCGGTGACACGTTCATGCTTCTCCCGCGTGTTTATTGGGGAACGAGGCGGCTTTCGCAAGGCAATCCTCCACATCGCAGCGCTTCTCCCCGTCCAGCGAATTACGAACGCTTTCCAAGCACGCCCGCATCTCCCGAATCAGCTGCACAGCCGCGTCATAATCTTTCTCCCACGCAATCCGCCGCAAATCCTGCTCCACGCGCATTCGATCGAGCGAACGCTGCAATTGCTCCTTTTCCTCCGCCGCCGACGCCCGCTGAAGCAGTTCCTTCATGCCTTCCAGCATTTTCAGCACGCACGGTTCCGCCATCATCTGGGACGCGGCGCGGTTCTCTGCCTCATCAGGCGGATTCTTCCCCTGCGCAGGCGCAGCAACGCCCTCTGCCAGCAGCTCCTGCCGCACCTGCGCAATCATCTCCGGATGATGCTTCAAAATCGCGCGGTATTTATTCTGATAACGCAGCATCCGGCTGTGGTCGCCGTCTGCCATCCGCATGACACATGCGCGGACGCTCATGCCCTGCCCGCAGCCCGTCAGCACCTGACGCAAGAGGTCATGCGTCTCCGCCTCCGTGAAGGGAATGAACGCCTGTACACGCGGTGTATTCTGCTCCTGATTCCGCAAGCAGGCGTAATAGTAGTTGCGAATGCTGTTGGGTTTGCGTCCCAAGTCCACGGATAAGTCCTCGAACACTTGCCGAAGCGGTGCGCCGCTGCCCCGCGCCTCCTGCACAGCGGAAAACAGGCGAGATGTCTCCTGTTCCTGCCAACCGACACATTTGCGTTCTTCCATGCGTCTTTCCTCTCTTTCCTGCATCCTTTCCGGGTGCGTATTCCTATCATATCCCGGCGCATATGCGTTCATGCATAAAATGCGTACACAAAAAAAGTTCTTCACGGAAGCTTGGGGGGAAAGCAGCTTGGGCGCGTCTGCGGACGCGCAAAGTTACTGGCAGGGACGCTGCGCTGCCTGCGCCTTTGTTGGCGACTTCCTTGGGATTGGTCGGACGAGGGACAGTTGGGGCGTTGCCCCAAACCCCACAAGGGACGCTGTCCCTTGACCCTGCAAGGGGCATTGCCCCTTGACCCCTTTTCGCGATTGGGTTGGTCGCACTTTCATGCTCCTTCCGCGTGCAGCTTTTGGGGCTTCGCCTAATCCCTTGTTTGCTCCCCCAACTTTCCGTGAAGAACCACAAAAAGGCGCTCCGAGCCATTTTCGCCCGAAGCACCCAATTTCATGATTTGCTTTTCCTTCCCTCCACCCACTGGAACAGTGCCGGATACAGCACAATCGCGAACAGCATCAGCCCGAACATCTCTGCAAAGCCCAGCCAGTGCGCATCCAGCAGCAGATTACCCACCGCCTTCATTCCCTTCCGCACCGCCAGCAGCAGCGCCACACCGACCACGCCGCGAATCATGCGCGCCTTGCCCGCACCCTTTGCATCAAAACCGACAAAGTGCCTCTCCAGCACCCAACCAAGGCAGAAGCCCATCATCGCCCCCGCCGCCTTGTAGCAGTCCGTCACCATGTCCCACGGGTCAACCAGCAGCGTTCCGTCCGGCAGCACATCCATCGGATACGGCTTCACGCTGGTGTAAATCAGCATCGCGGCAGATAGGATGACGCCGATAGTCGCCAGCAAGCCAGTCGCGGTTCTTGCCGCCGTCCGCCCAGTTCAGCAGGTGTTTTGACAGCAGCAGCACGACCAGCGCAATCATCATCCCAACCAGCACGTCCTGCGGCGTGTGCGCGCCGAGCCAGTTGCGGGCAAACGCCGTCAGCAGCGTCAGCAGCACGCACGGCAGAATCCACCATTTGCTGTACTTTTTCAGGTACGCCGCGATGTTGCCGTAAAGGACGCTGCCAATGTCGCATGTCCGCTGGGGAACGAGTAGCCCGTTGCCGTTGCCGCCGCTTCCGGAGCGATTTGCAGCCGCGCATCCTGCTTCCAAGGGCGATAGACGCACGCGATATTCTTGATGAGCTGCGTCACCATCGTTGCACCCGCGAAGCACAGCCCCATCCGCTGCCCGGTGCGCTTGTCGATGCACCAGTAGAATACGACAATAATGACAACCGGCAGCGACCCGGCGGCAAATTCCGAAATGAAGAGCAGCAAGCTGTTGATGAAGTTCGGCGCTTCCGCCCGGAGGTTCTGCAAGAACAGCAGATATTCAAAATCCAACGTTGTTTGACTCGCTTTGTTACTTAATGACGCTCATGTCCAGCGCCATCTTCGCCCATGCGTCCGAAGCGCCGCTTGCGCCCGTGACTTCCGTGCCGGGCTGATAATCCGGCGTGGTGTACCAGCCGCAGAAGGTCATGTGCGGGTAGGTCGGGGCATCCGGCAAATCCGCCTGATGAATCGCGCTGCCGTTCACATGGTAGGTTGTCTGCGCCGCCGCCATGCCCTCCACCTTGATGCGGTAAGCGGTAATCTTCCCGTTCGTCGCGATGACATAACAATTTTGCAGCTGTGCAGGGTTATCAACGCCGTTTTTGCGCATTTCCGCCAGCAGGATTTCGCTCGTGAACCACGCGGTTTTCGTACCGTCCGCGTTCTGTTCGACGCTCGCCGCATCCACCAGAATCCACCAGACGCTCTTTTCCGCGCTGTCCAGCACGATTTTAGGCGTACCCGCGCCGGAATAGCGAATGCCAATGCGCGCGCCGTCCGCGAACCACTCCATTTTCGCTTCGAGCTGGATGTAGGAGGAATCCCATTCCTTCTGGCTCGTCAAGCCGTCGGCGTTCGCCCAGAGGATGCTCTCGTCCGCCTCCGCGCGCACTTCCGTCAGCGCACTGCCCCATGCCGTGCTGTTCTTGCCTTCCCACAGCGCGTCCAGCACCTGCGGGTACACCACGCTCGTCGCCTGACTGCGCAGCTTCGGATTCACCGCGCGGCGAATCCAGGCGTGGCACTCACCGCCGGACGTCTGATTGTTCCCATTGTCCCCAGATGACAATCGGCACGCCGTAGCGCTGGGCATTCTGCGCGACACAGTACGCCCACTTCGCGCGCTCGTCGTGATTGCCATTCGTGTTCGTCGCACCCGTTTCGCCCATCACGACCGGAATCCCCCGGTCAAGGGAAGGTTTCCTTGATGTTCTCGAACACGCGGTTGATTTTCGCGCCATCCTTCTCCGGGTCGAACGTCGTCTGCGTATCCTGCAGGCAGAAGGTCTGCGGATCATACGAATGCACGGACACGATGATGTTTGCCGCCGCTTCGCCATCCACCGTCGGCAGGGCAATCGCCGCCGTGCCCGCCGGGGAACTGGTCGCCGCGTAGCCCGGAATCATCAGGCAGCGCTCGGCGTTGTAGCCCTTGGCGTCCTTGCGGATGGTGTTCACGAACACTTGGTTGAGGTAGTTGACGGCAGCGTAGCACGCCGCGTTGCCGCTCCACTCATAGTTCGTACCCTGCGCGCGCGGCTCGTTCATGCCCTCGAAAATCACATGCTGGTCAAAGTCGGCGAAGGTGTCCGCAATCTGCCGCCACATTGCCGTCAGCTGCTCGCCGATTTTCTCCGCGTCCGCCGCGAAATTCGGCTCGTTAATCCACGCTTCGTGGTGCACATTGAGGATGACGAACAAGTCCGCCTCGCGCGCCCACTCGACCACTTCGCGGACATGCTGGAGGAAGACCTCGCGGATGGTGTACGTCCCATCGTCGTCAGGTATAGCGGTACCAAGTCACGGAATGCGGATGGTGTCAAAAGCCCGCTTCCTTCACGCGCACCATCAGTTCCGGGGTGATTTTCGCGTTCCCCACGACTGCTCCTGCGCGGTCACATCCGCGGTATTGCCGCCGGTTGCGTCCAGCGTATTGCCCAGATCTCCACCTCGAAACCCATCATCTCTCGACGATTTCCGTCGCTAGCAATATGTCAGCACCCTGCCCGAGGACGGTGCCCTGTACAAGGTGCGGTTTTTGCCCTGCGCAAGGACGTGGTGAGGTATCTGAATACCTCCGGCGATGGCCTGCACAAGCGCGGCGCTACCGCAAAACGCCACCCTGCGCCACAGCCAAGGAGACGCTGGCCGCTGCCATTGCCGATTTGGAGCCGTGTGCGCCGGGATTCTCTGGTGGGACCGTTCTGCGGCTCCGGCACGCTGGTCATTGAGCTGCACAGAAGGCTGAACCTGGCTCCGGCCTGCGCCGCCCGCTTTGCCGCGAACGCGACTTTATTGTGCCCGCTGGCATCTGGGCCAGCGCAGCGCCAGAAGGCACTGGAGGAGGTCCGCAAGGACGCCGCCTTTGAGGGCATCGGCTATGACATTGACCCCGCCGCCGTGGCGCTGGCCAACGCCAACGCGCTGGCGGGCGTGAGACCGCTGCCGCTTTTGAGGTGGCGGACGTCAAGGACTTCCGTGCACTGGACAATGCCACTGTCCTGACGAACCCGCCCTACGGAGAGCGTCTCGGCGATGCGTCCGAGGCAGCCAGCCTTGCAAAAAAACGCTGGGTCAGGGTCTGGCAGGCGCATCCGGCGCAGGGTTGTACGCCATCACGCGGATGCGGATTTTGAACAGCACTTCGGCAAAGGCCGCCCGCCGCCGCAAAAAATCTACAACGGTATGATTCCGTGCCAGCTCTATATGTACTTTTGAGCAGCCCAAAGCGGGAGAGGAAGTAAGCGA
>VOFK01003358.1_pt1 | contig 19794 bp, 30 predicted proteins | sample 5384121 | NCBI WGS metagenome assembly VOFK01 (sample SAMN12384730, study PRJNA508395) | human gut metagenome | isolation source: healthy gut J | host: Homo sapiens | reverse complement strand
TCAATTGTGCTTTCGTTCAGTTACGTATTGCTGCTCTCGCTCCCGGAGCAACGGCACCGTCGTGGCCACGCATGTCAACCGCCGCCGCCTGTTCGAAGAAGCGCAGCGCTGATCGTCCGCAATGCCGAACGCTATTACTTCGAGGGGCGACGACTCGGTGCTCCCGCGCTCGGTGGCCACGAAGGCAGCCTTCGAGAATGCCATGTCGCTCGACATCGCCATGGGCGGCTCGACCAATACGGTGCTGCACCTGCTGGCCGTGGCCCACGAGGCCGGGGTGGATTTCACGATGCAGGACATCGACCGCCTTTCGCGCCGGGTGCCCGTACTGTGCAAGGTCGCCCCCAACTCGCATTACCATATCCAGGATGTCAACCGTGCGGGCGGCATCCTCTCGATCCTGGGCGAACTCGCCCGCGGCGGACTGCTCGACACCTCGGCCGGGAGGGTCGACGGGCGCACGCTCGGCCAGGCCATCGCGGCCTTCGACCTGCGGAGCGAAACAGCGAGCAGCCGAAGCCAAACAGCGCTACCTGGCGCCCCGGCCGGCGGCTTTACAGCCGGGAACTGGACACAACGGACTTATTACGACACACCGGACACCGACCGCACGGCAGGCTGCATCCGCGATCTGGAACACGCCTATTTCCGCGACGGCGGGCTGGCCGTACTGACGGGCAACATCGCCCGCCGGGGCTGCATCGTCAAGACGGCCGGCGTCGACGCGTCGCGTTGTTTGTCTTCCGCGGGCGCGCCCGCGTCTACGAATCGCAGGAGCAGGCCATCGGCGGCATCCTCGGCGGCGAGGTGCAGGCCGGCGACGTTGTTATCATACGCTATGAAGGCCCCAAGGGCGGCCCCGGGATGCAGGAGATGCTCTACCCCACGTCGTACCTCAAATCCAGACACCTCGACAAAGCCTGCGCGCTGATTACCGACGGCCGCTTCTCGGGCGGAACGTCGGGGTTGTCGATCGGTCACGTTTCGCCCGAAGCGGCTTCGGGCGGGGAGATCGCCGTCATCCGCACGGGCGACGAGATCGAGATCGACATCCCGCGGCGCTCGATCCGCCTCATGGCCGGCGACGAGGAAATCGCCGCGCGCATGGCCGCACAGCAGCATTCCGCCCGCGGCACGCGACCGCCGCATACCCGCGTCGCTAAGGGCCTATGCCAAGCTGGTCAGCTCGGCCGACAAAGGGAGCCGTACGCATCGTCGAAGAAGAATAAAACCGGACAACACCATGAATACGAACACGACAACCAGAACCGAAGGACAACAGCCCGGCCCTTGTATCACAGGGTCGCAGGCCCTGCTCGAATCGTTCCTTGCGCGAGGGGTGTGGACACGCTTTTCGGGTATCCCGGAGGAGCCATCATCCCCGTTTACGATGCGCTTTTCGACTACCGCGACCGGCTGCACCACATCCTTGTCCGCCATGAACAGGGCGCCGTACATGCCGCGCAGGGCTACGCCCGCGTCAGCGGCCGCGTAGGGGTTTGCCTCGTCACCTCGGGCCCGGGGGCCACGAACACCGTGACCGGACTGGCCGACGCACTGATGGACTCCACGCCGCTGGTACTGGTGACCGGACAAGTGGGTTCGTCGTTGCTGGGCACCGACGCCTTCCAGGAAACCAACTTCGTGGGTATCACGCAGGCCGTAACCAAATGGAACTGCCAGGTCAAGCGTACCGAAGACATTCCCGGGGCGATTGCCAAGGCGTTCTATCGCCCGTTCGGGGCGTCCGGGCCCTGTGGTGGTGGACATCACCAAGGACGCCCAGTGCGGGACGGCCCCGTTCCGCTACGAAAGGCTGACGTCCATCCGCAGCTACGTCCCCGCACCCGCGCCCGCCGCGGAGTGCATCGCCGAGGCGGTACGGCTGATCGACGCCGCACAACGGCCGCTGCTGATGGCGGGACAGGGCGTGATGCTCGGAAACGCCGAAGAAGAATTGCAGGCCTTCCTCGCAAAGAGCGGCATACCGGTCGCCTCGACCCTGCTGGGGCTGTCGGCCGTGCCGACCTCCTCGCCGCAGTATGTCGGCATGCTGGGCATGCACGGCAACTACGGCCCCAACATCCGCAACCAGGAGTGCGACCTGCTCATCGCCGTGGGGATGCGTTTCGACGACCGCGTGACGGGCAACCCCAAATGTTTCGGGGCGAACGCCAAGGTAATCCACCTGGAGATCGACCCCGCCGAGATCGACAAGATCGTACACGCCGACGTGGCCGTCATCGGCGACGTGAAACAGACGCTCCCGCTGCTCACCCAAAGGATCCGCCCCGCCGCACACAAGGCCTGGATCGAAGGGTTCCGCGCCTGCGACAAAGTCGAATACGAGGCGGTCGTCCGCAAGGCGATCCGCCCGGAAGGCGGCCGCATCCGCATGGGCGAGGTCGTAGACACCGTAGCGCATGCCTACGACAACGACGCGGTGCTGGTGACCGACGTCGGGCAGCAGCAGATGTTCGCGGCGCGCTATTTCGGGATTCCGCCGCAGCCGCAGCCTGGTAACTTCGGGCGGCCTGGGCACGATGGGCTTCGGGCTTCCGGCCGCCATCGGCGCCAAGCTGGGCGCCCCCCGACCGCGAGGTCTGCCTCTTCGCCGGCGACGGCGGGCTGCAGATGACCATTCAGGAGCTGGGCACGATCTTCCAGTCGCAGGTCGCCGTTAAGATCGTATTGCTCAACAACTCCTATCTGGGCATGGTACGGCAGTGGCAGGGAACTCTTCTACGACCGACGCTACTCGTTCACCGAACTGGCGAACCCCGACTTCGGGCTGATTGCCCGCGGCAACGGCATCGCCTACCGCTGCGTGGAGCGGCGCGAGGAGCTGGCCGGTGCGGTGGCCGGGATGAAAGCCTGCAAAGGCGCCTACCTGTTGGAGGTGCGCGTCGAAAGCGAAGAAAACGTATTCCCGATGGTGCCGGCCGGCGCCCCCGTGTCGGCGATCCGGCTCGAATAAACCGAACGAGGTATGGAACAAGAGTATATCATCACCGTATTTTCGGAGAACAAGGTCGGGCTGCTGAGCCAGATCACGACGGTCTTCACGTGCCGCAACGTCAACATCGAAAGCCTGACGACTTCCGAGTCGGCGCTCACGGGCATCCATAAATTCACGATCGTCGTCCGCACCGGCCCCGACCGGGTCGACAAACTCGTGCGGCAGGTCGAGAAGAAGATCGACGTGCTCAAGGTCTTCGTCTACACCTCCGACGAGGTCGTGCAGCAGGAGATCGCCCTCTACAAGGTGACGCGCAGCCGCAACGTCGAGACAACTCGTCAGGGAGCACAATGTCCGCATTCTGGAGATCGACGAGACTACATCGTCGTCGAGAAAACCGGCCATAAGGCCGAGACGCAGGCGTTGTTTCGCCTGCTGCAACCCTTCGGCGTGCAGCAGTTCGTGCGCAGCGGCACGGTGGCCATCATCAAATCGCGGCGCGAGCTGCTCAACGAGTACCTTGAAGAAATCGACCGTTTAAGGGCCGAACCGATGACAAAGAAAAAGGATTCATTTTTTCGAACTTTTAAAACTCAAAAATCACGAAAACCATGGCAAAGATCAATTTCGGCGGAGTCGAAGAGAAGGTCGTAACCCGCGAGGAGTTTCCTCTGGAAAAAGCACGCGAAACCCTCAAGGACGAGACCATCGCCGTAATCGGCTACGGCGTACAGGGGCCGGGGCAGTCGCTCAACCTGCAAGGACAACGGGTTCAACGTCATCGTGGGCCAGCGCGAAGGCTCCGCGAAGCTGGGACAAGGCCGTAGCCGACGGCTGGGTGCCGGGCCAGACGCTTTTCGGCATCGAGGAGGCCGCCCGGCGCGCAACGATCATCCAGTACCTGCTCTCCGACGCCGGGCAGATCGCCGTATGGCCGACGATCGAGAAACACCTCGCGCCGGGCAAGGCGCTCTACTTCTCGCACGGCTTCGGCATCACCTACAAGGAGCGCACGGGCATCGTGCCGCCGGCCGATGTAGACGTGATCCTGGTCGCCCCGAAAGGCTCGGGGACTTCGCTGCGCCGCATGTTCATCGAGGGCCGCGGCCTGAATTCGAGCTACGCCGTATTCCAGGACGCCACGGGCGCGCCTTCGAACGCGTCGTGGCGCTGGGCATCGGCGTGGGTTCGCTACCTGTTCGAAACCGACTTCAAGCGGGAGGTTTACTCCGACCTGACGGGCGAGCGCGGCACACTGATGGGTGCCATCCAGGGTATTTTCGCGGCCCAGTACGACACGCTGCGCGCCCACGGGCACACCCCCTTCGGAGGCTTTCAACGAAAACGGTCGAGGAGCTGACCCAGTCGCTCATGCCGTTGGTGGCCGAGAACGGCATGGACTGGATGTACGCCAACTGCTCGACCACGGCACAGCGCGGCGCGTTGGACTGGTGGAAACGTTTCCGCGATGCCACCAAACCCGTCTTCGAAGAGCTTTACGGCGAAGTGGCCGCCGGCAACGAGGCGCAGCGCTCGATCGACCTGAACAGCAAACCCGACTACCGCGAGAACTCAACGAAGAGCTGCGCGAGATGCGCGAAAGCGAGATGTGGCAGACAGGCGCCGTGGTGCGCAAACTCCGCCCGGAGAACAACTGATCCCCCGGGAGGCCTTGCAATTTTTCAGATTGTTTCGCGCTCCGGCGGGTCGTATCCGCCGCCTCCGGCACCGCCTGTAAATCCGGTCTTCTCCGAGTCCCCGCCCCGGCGGGGACTTGAGAGGCGGCGACGCGGCGGGATTCCCGCAGCGGGACACAGGCAGCCGGCAATTAACAGTTTTGTAACGTAATACAACAACAATCAATCTATGTGTGGTTTCGTAGGACTATTTGACATCCGCCGGAAATCGGATGCGCTGCGTGGGCAGGTACTGAAAATGTCGAAGCAGATACGGCACCGGGGCCCCGACTGGTCGGTGTCTACTGCGGCGAGCGGGCGATCCTTTCGCACGAGCGGCTTTCGATCGTCGACCCTCAGTCGGGCGGTCAACCCCTGTTCAGCTGCGACGGAAAACAGGTGCTGGCCGTGAACGGCGAGATATACAACCATCAGGAGATCCGCGCCGAGCTGGCCGGAGAATACGATTTTCGGACAGGCTCGGACTGCGAGGTGATCCTGCCGCTCTACCGCAAGCTGGGCGTCGGGCTGCTGGAAAAGATCAGCGGCATCTTCGCCTTCGCGCTGTACGACATCGAGAAGGACGAATACCTGATCGCCCGCGACCCGGTCGGCGTCATCCCGCTCTACATCGGCTGGGACCGCGACGAGCAATTCTACGTCGCATCGGAGCAGAAAGCCCTCGAAGGGGTATGCAGCACCATCCGACCGTTCCTGCCCGGGCACTACTGGTCGAGCCGCGAGGGAAAATGGTGCGCTGGTACAAGCGCGACTGGTTCGAGTACGACGCCGTGAAGGACAACGGCGCCGACATACCGACGCTGCGCAAGGCGCTGGAATCGGCCGTCAAGCGGCAGCTCATGTCAGACGTACCCTACGGCGTACTGCTGTCGGGCGGCCTCGACTCGTCGATCATCTCGGCCGTCGCCAAAAATACGCTGACCGGCGCGTCGAATCGAACGACCGCGACCGGGCCTGGTGGCCGCAGCTCCACTCGTTCGCCATCCGGGCTGAAAAGGAGCGCCCGACCTGGCGGCGGCACGCATGGTCGCCGACCATATCGGCACCGTACACCACGAAATCAACTACACCGTCCAGGAGGGGCTGGATGCCGTGCGCGACGTGATCTACTTCATCGAGACGTACGACGTGACCACCGTGCGGGCGCTCTACGCCGATGTACCTGTTGGCACGTGTCATCAAATCTATGGGCATCAAGATGGTGCTTTCGGGCGAGGGTGCCGACGAGGTTTTCGGCGGCTACCTCTATTTCCACAAGGCGCCCGACGCCCGGGCCTTCCACGAGGAGACCGTGCGCAAGATCAGTAAGCTGCACCTCTACGACTGCCTGCGCGCCAACAAGTCGCTCTCGGCATGGGGTGTCGAGGGGCGCGTGCCGTTCCTCGACAAGGAGTTCCTCGACGTGGCGATGCGCATCAACCCGGCGGCGAAAATGGCCAAGGACGGGCATATCGAAAAATGGATCCTGCGCAAAGCGTTCGAGGACATGCTCCCTCCGAGATCGTATGGCGCCAAGCAGTTCTCCGACGGCGTAGGCTACAACTGGATCGACACGCTCAAGCAGCTGACCGCAGAGGCGGTCTCCGACCGCGAGATGGAACACGCTGCGGAGCGTTTCCCGATCAACCCGCCCCGCAACAAGGAGGAGTACTATTACCGCACGATCTTCGAGGAACACTTCCCGTCGCATACGGCAGCACAGTGCGTACCGTCGGTACCGTCGGTAGCGTGCAGCACCGCCGAAGCGCTGGCCTGGGACAAGGCGTTCCGCGACATGAACGAACCGTCGGGGCGCGCCGTGCTGGGCGTACACAACACCGACCTGACACACAACACCCACCGCCCCGAAACCGACTGAACCCGGTAAGGCCCCTGCCGAAGCAGGGGCCTTCCTTTATCGGATCGGAATTCATAAACGGCATCGCCCCGGCCACAGATGCCTGTGGCCGGAGCGATTTCTTGTGCCCTGAGTCGCCGGACAGCCCCGTGCCCGGCATCAGCGCCGCTGCTTCTTCGCGTCGGGTTTGCGGCGGGAGCGGCGGGCGGCAGGTGCTACGGGTTTTCGCACAGGGAACACGTTTGCGGCGGGCTTCCCGTCCCCGGGTCTGCCCCGGGTGCTTCGAAACTTCCGCAGCCGGGATATTCCCCGCAGCAGATGCGGGGACTGCGGGGGCGGCGCCCGCCGTCCGGCGCGGCTTCCTGCGCACCGACCAGCCGAAGTGGCCGATGGCCTCGCCCAGGGCGAAATATTCGCCGTGGGAGTAAACGATCGGGCAGGCGCGTTCGAGGCAGAAACGCCCCGTAGCAGGGTCGATATAGGCGGCATCGACCTGCACGGCGACCACCTCGGCCAGACACATATCGTGCGAACCGAGGGGCATCACCTGCCGCACGCGGCACTCGATGCTCACGGGCGCCTCTTCGACGATCGGCGCCGTGACCTGCAAGGCCTTCCCGGGCGTGAGCCCCATTTCGCGGAATTTGTCGTAGTCGCGCCCCGACCGCACCCCGCACCAGTCGGCGGCGCGGGGCCAGGTCGCGGGTCGTGAGGTTGATGACGAACTCCCCCGTGCGGCGGATTATTTCGTAGGAGTGGCGTTCGGGGCGTACCGAAATGTAGCACATCGGCGGGTTGGTGCATACCGTGCCCGTCCACGCCACGGTCAGCAGGTTATACTCTTCGGGCGTAGCGCCACAGCTCACCAGCACGGCCGGCAGCGGATAGATCAGCGTCCCGGGTTTCCAGCTCTCCTTCATCGGCGGCGTCAGTTAGCCTTCGCAAAGAAATTGCGGAAGAATACGATCTGAAAGTCGATGGCATTGCCCCAATAGGCACCGGTATGCCGCCGGGCGGACATAGAAATCGTGCATGATGCCCCGGCGCAGCAACTCGTCGTGGAAATCGTTGTTTACCTCGAAGAAGAAATCGTCGTAGCCGCAGTCGAAGACGATCGCCAGGTCGCCGTTCCCGAGCTGCGGGATGAGGTTGATGGGCGTAGCCTCTTCCCCAGGCTTCGATGCTCCGTAATCTCGCCCAGCAACTGCGGGATCTCCCCAGTTCTGCGGGAAAGGACGTATGTCGAGCCCGCCGCTCGTGCTGCCTGCGGCACCGAACAGCCCCCTTTGTGCTTTATGGCGAGCGACATGGCCCCCGAAACCGCCCATGCTCAGGCCCGTGATCGCGCGTCCCGAGCGGTCACGGACTACGGATAACGCGCTTCGACGGCGGGCAGCAACTCGCGTATCATGAAGGTTTCGTAGAGGCTCTTCTCACGCACCTTGCTGTCGAGGTACCAACTGTTCCCCACGCCGGGACAGATGAAGGCGATCCTCTCGCGGTCGGCGATTGCGGGCAGCGAAGGCTTGATCTTCAGCCATGCCGTCTCATCGCCCGAGTAGCCGTGCAGCAGGTAGACCACCGGACAGGGCTCAGCGGCGGATGCGCCCTCGGGCACGATCGCCACGACGGGTACGTCACGATCCATCGAGGGACTGTGCACGGCAAGCGTGTCGACCGTAGCCGCAGAAACGACCCGCACCGCCAGCAACAGCAAAAAAGTAAAAATAAAAATCCGTTTCATGGTATATGGGTTTAGTGAAGGCAAAAATACGAAAAAAACGTATCTTTGCCATATGCTAACGGAATTCATCCGATACCTCAGCGCCGAACGGCGTTACTCCCCGCTCACCGTCCGCAATTACAAACACGACGTCGGGCAGTTCCTGGCATGGCTGGATTTCGACGAGGCGCGCTCCGACCCGCGCAGCATCACCGCAGACCAGGTGCGCGAATGGATCATCCACCGCACGGAGGAAGGCAAGATCGGCGCGGCGTCGATGAACCGCGAAATCGCCTCGATCCGCACCCCTCTTCCGGTGGCTGCTCCGCACGGGGGCCATCGAAAAAGACATCTGCCGGACGATCCCCCCTCGCTCAAGACCTCGCGCCGCCTGCCGGCTTTCATCCCCGAGAGCCGCATGACGGACATCGTCAGCAAATGCGAAGAGGCGGACGGGGAAACGGCACGCAAATCCTCGCTCGTCATCCTGATGTTCTACGCCTGCGGCCTGCGCCTTGCCGAGCTGGTCGGCATCGACCGCGACGACTTCTCGGCCGACTACGCCTCGCTGCGGGTAGGGCAAGGGAGACAAGCAGCGGATGGTACCGATCCTCGAATTCGTACGCGAAAAGATTTTAAGTTACCTCGACCTAATTGCGAGGCAAAATATTTGCAATTCTGCGGAAAAAGCACTATTTTTAACACACAAAGGAAAGCGCATATCGCGAAGCGTCGTTTACCGCATGGTACGGGCGGAACTGACCCGTGCGGGCGTACAGGGCAAGAAAAGCCCCCATGTGCTCCGCCATACGTTTGCGACGCACCTGCTGAACGGCGGAGCCGATATGCGCGAGATCCAGGAGCTTCTGGGACACGCTTCGTTGCAGGCCACGCAGGTCTATACGCACAACAGCATCGCCAGGCTCCGGGAGATATACGCAAAAGCCCATCCCCGCGAAAAGGGAGGAAATGATTAACTTTTATAAACTGCAAGGCTATGAACGTACAGATTCAATCCGTGAAATTCGACGCCGACAAACGGCTCATCGAATTCGTAGAGCACAAAATGGACAAACTCGACCGCTTCGCAGAGCGTTCGACGGGTGCCGAGGTCATTCTCAGACTTGATAAAGACTTTGAAAAGGGAAACAAGATAGCAACGGTCACACTCCACATGCCGGGCGAAGACCTGGTGGCATGCCACCAGTCCAGATCGTTCGAGGAATCGGTGGACGAGGCGATCGACGCCATCAAGCGCCAGCTGGACAAATTCAAAGGCAAACTGGAAAAGTAACCCACCAACCAACCGATAACCTAAAACGAAGCCGCTGCCGCCCCTCATGAGGCGGCTGCGGTAATTTTTCCACCCGGCGGTTTGCGGCGGGCGCACTCCGGCTGACGGGTTCCCTGCTGACGATTCCCGCCCGGCAACATCCTGCCAGGGCAATTTCCGCCCCGGCTCCTTACCCATCGCTCGGCGGGCGGTTCTGCAACGCAATTCCGTTACGCTCCCACCCACCCCCAAAGACTGCAGACGGACGGCACCGGCAGCTGGAAACGGAAAACGGCCGCACCTGCGTGCGGCCGTTCGGAAGCCTGCTGTAGTGGATAGGGGATTCGAACCCCTATGTCGTGCGTGAGAGGCACGTATCCTAACCCTTAGATGAATCCACCGTGTCGGTTTTGTGGTGCAAAGATAACGCCTTCTTTGAAAACTGCAAAATTTTCCTGCAAAAACTATGATTTTTTTTCATAATGCACACAGCTACACGCATTTTAGCTATCTTTACACGAAATACAACACGTCCCGACAAATGAAACGCATCAAAACAGCAATCCTGCTCGCGGCAGCGGCCGTGGCGATTACGGCCTGCAACAGGAAAGCCCGTCGTTCCGGAATTCGGCATGTTGCCGATCGACACGCTGCTCGGCACACAAGACAATGGCTGCAACATAGAATACCGCTTTGCCACGATCGGCAATGCCGGAAAATCGGCAGCGCTGGAGGCCATCGAAAAGGCGAATATCGAATATTTCTTCGAGTTGGAGGAGTTCGCCGGTACGGCACGCGAGGCCGCGGACTCGGCCATCCTGCAGGTCGCTGCGGAGATCGTACTGCCCGAAGGAATGTCGCAGGGCATGGGCGCCTACGAAATCTCCGTCGAAAGCGAAGGCTCCGTGCAGGACACGCTCGTTACCTACTCGATCTCCCGGTGGAGTTTCACGGGCGGGGCGCACGGCATGTACGGCATCGAATACCATACCTATTCGATCACAGACGGATACGAACTCGCTGGCAGACCTGTTCACGGCCCCCGCAATTGCTCGGCATGGAGAAACTGCTCCGCGAGAAACTCTACGCCCAATACGGGACGGACAACGACGAAGGGCTGGCCGAACAGGGCTTCTTCCCGGAATACATCGCCCTGACGGAAAATTTCCAGATCACTCCCGAAGGCATCACCTTCTATTACAACCCCTACGCGATCGGATGCTATGCACTCGGGGCCGTCGAAGTGGCGATAGGCCGCGAGGAGCTGGAGCAGTTCTGACATCCGGGCGGGACGCCGCCCCGGCGTATCCGGGCTCACGCCCCTACATTCCCGGAACCCGCACCCCGGGACAATAAAAAAAGGCCGGAGTCTCACGACTCAGACCTTTTTCTTTTGTCGGGGAACCACCCCCTTCAAAAATGAGGTACAATCGGAGGTATTCGACTTTCGGACGATCACCGCCCTTCGAGTCTTAGTAACGGATTGCCGCTACAACCTGCCGATTTCCTCAACCAACCTAAAACTACTAACCTAAATGAACCTTAAAACTTCACTGCAAAGATACGTGCCATTTTTGAATTATGCAAATATTTTACGAATATATTAAATATATTTAACAATTTGGTAACATTAGCCCGTCAAAAAGGGCTCAGGAGGCTTCCAGGAAGCATTCGGGCAGAATGTTAAAGATAACGGAACGCCCTTCGGCGACAAAAACCGGGGTTTGGAAAAACTAATTTCAGGTAGACCCCCATGCTCCCGATGCTGACAAAATTCTAAAGTCCGCACCGTCGGCCGGGAGGAAGGGCACAAAAAAACCCGGATATTCCGATGGAATACCACAGTTTCCTCACCAACCTAAAACTACTAACCTAAATGAACCTTAAAACTTCACTGCAAAGATAAGGTGAAAAAACATGCCGTGCAAAGTTTTTATTAAAAAAATTTTCGAATTTTTTTGATATTTTTAATAAATCGTATGCATTCAGTTATCTAATAACATGTAAACATGCAAGATAGCCGGGTACCGCCCATCCCGGGTGATCGAAAATATTTTTTCATATTCTGCGCAGTATTCCCCCGGCGCACATTTATATAAAACGGAACACGATAAAAATGGAGTGCACATACCCTGAGCGGGGATAAATCACTACCTTTGTACGATGGACAAGAAGCTACGCGTTACCCTGAACGTGAGAATACAGCATCCCGGCAGCGGGATGCCGCGGCAGGAATTTTTTGCGGCCGGTTGCGTACGGCCGCAGCGACAACGACGCCTAAAACCCTAAATTACCAATGACGGTATCACTGATCATCTCCACCTACAACTGGCCGCGGGCCTCTACCTGTGCCTGGACAGCGTAATGCAACAAACGGCCATGCCCACGGAAATCCTGATCGCTGACGACGGTTCAGGTATCAGCAGCACCCGCGATGTCGTCCGCCATTTCGAAGCGGTGTCGCCCGTCCCCATCCGGCACATCTGGCACGAGGACAAGGGGTTCCGCCTGGCCATGATCCGCAACAAAGCCATCGCGGCGAGCCGTTGCGAATACATCATCGCACAGATCGACGGCGACCTGATCCTCCAACGTAACTTCATCCAGGATCACATGATCTTCGCACAACGGGGCTGCTACGTCACCGGGTCGCGCGGCATCATCACCGAAATGCTCACCCGCAAGGTACTCAGCGGGGAGATCACCTCGCTCACACCACTGATGCGGGGCGTGCGCAACAGCAACAACGCCATCCGCATCCCGCTCATGGCATTCCTCTACCGGACGCTGGGCCCACCCGCTTCGTCAAAGGCTGCAACATGGCCTTCTGGCGCAACGACCTGATCCGCGTCAACGGTTACGACGAATCGTTCTGCGGCTGGGGCCGCGAAGATTCCGAACTGGCGATCCGCCTCGACAACAGCGGCGTGCGCCAGCGGTGCATGAAGTTCCGCGGCGTGGTCTTCCACCTCCACCACGGCAAATGCGAGCGCAACAGCCTTTCGGCCAACGAGGAACGTTACCAGCAAACCATCCGAGAACACCGCACCCGCTGCGAAATCGGGCTTACTCGCCACTTGGGAGAAACGGATCAGACCCGCACCCCCAAACCCGAGGTGAAAAACCCCGTTCCCGCCAGCGCAGGCCATTGAGCCCCGGCCGGAAACATCCGGCCCAGGAAACGGCATCCATAAACGTGGAGTGCCGCCCCGGTCGGGGCGGCACTCACGTTTTCTATCGGCGGCGGAATTTTTCCAGCAGGGGATAATAATGTAACTGCCGGCGCAGTTTCCATTTGCGCACCAGGTTCAGGGGCTTGCGTTTCAGCCCCGCATGCCCCCGCACGATATAATCGTCCACGGCATCGAGCACCCGCGCCGAACAGCGGCAGTCGCGGTGCGGTTCATGGTGCATGGTGTCAGCTGCGGATCTCCTCCATTAACCCCTCAGGCCGCGCCAGCGCACGCTCGATGGCCGGGCCGACGGCCTCCGGCGTATCGACGTCGATCAGATGGGGGGCCCCGGATGCGAATTGCGGAACGTCACGACCGGTTTGTCGAGGAACATGAATTCGAGGATGATCGACGAGCTGTCGCACAACATCACGTCGGCCTGCTGCAGAAGCGGCATCTTGTCGGAACCCTCATAGAATATGACGTTCTCGTTCTCCTCCGCAATACGTTTATAGCCGGCTATGATCCCGGGGTCAGTCAGCTTGGATGGAACGTGATGACCCAGTCCCACGGATGGGTTTTGGCCAGACGGTCGATCTCCGCCATCAGATGGGGGCGCCGAACAGACATTGCGCGTGAAGGTCGGGGGGTAAGAATCACCGGATGGTCATTCTGCGGTTTACGCTGCACTTCGGGCGAGAAATAGGTGTCGGCTTTTGGGCCAGCCGGTCTCGTAGACCCGGAAGAAGCCGTATTTCTTTTCCAGTTCCTTGAAATAAGGCGTACTGCTCGGCCCCTGCGTACAATAAATGTCGAACCATCCGCGCACCGTGAAGTGGTCGTCGACGGCCTCGATCCGCTTTTTGGATCGCATAGCCGTGGAAAAGCGCCACCTTCACGCCCGGGATAAAATCGGGGATGTAGTTGCCCGGTGCAAAAACCGCGACCGGGTTATAAGCGACCGCCTCCCGGATTGTCCCCAACCGCACCTCGCCCTCTTCGAGCACGACGGGACACCCCTCTTCGACAAACCAGGCCGCCTCGCCTCCGCGGCGGCGGATTTCATGTTCCAAAGGCCTCAGGATTGAATAGGCATAAGGCAAAAGTAACGTACAACAGGTATCTTTTCATCGTTCCAGGTTTAGGGTTACAACACTCAGATTCAGCGTGTCAGCCGCCGCTTCGAGGCTCTTGCCCCAGCGCATCAGGGTCGAGACGGCGAGCACCCCGGGGCGCATCCACCGCCGCCTGTCCATCCGCAGCAGCAACCAGTCGCAACGGCTGAAAAACCCTTCCAGCTCGGCGCGGTAGCGTTCCGCCTCCGCATTGATCCCGCGGGCAAACTCCGTGTCGCCGGCCCATGGGTTATGGCTTTTTGCGCAGGTAAACCAGGTACCAGCGCATTTTATTGAGCAGCAGGTAGAACTCCAGCCGGTCGCCAACAACATCCCTGTCCTCACCAGCTCGGCATGCACCGCCTCGCTGAATTTAACGCAGTAGCCGATATCGAGCGGCGAACGGTTGGCCGACCCGCCGCGCTGCACATATCCGTAACCCACATAATCGACGAACCGGACACGCGGCTGCTGACAGCCGATCTGGATATTGAGCAGGCTGTCTTCCCCCAGCCGCAGCGGATAATGACGCAGTTCCTTTTCGAACAACGCCCGGCGATAGAGCCGTCCCCCACACGGTCACGGAAATAGCGTGGTAGAGCGATGCAACAAGGAAATCCAGCCCCTGCATGTCCGACGTGCGCATTTCGCGCTTGGGCGCTTCGTAGGTCTTGCAAATACGTTTGTAATCGCAGCATACGATATCGTACCCGCCGTTTTCCCCGATGACCGCCACCAGTTTCTCCAGCATGCGGGAATCCCAGACGTCGTCGCCGTCGAGAAAACAGATGTAATCGCCCTGCGCATGCCTGATACCCGTCTCACGGGCCCTGGCAGCCCCCTGGTTTACAGTACTTATGACGACGATGCGCGCATCGCGCTCCGCGTGGCTGAGCGCCACGGCCTGCGAACCATCCGTCGAACCGTCATCGACGACAATAGCCTCGAAATCCCCGTACGTTTGCCGTCCGACCGAATCGAGGCAGGTATCGAGATAGTTTTCCAGATTGTAAACCGGAATAATAATGACCGATACCACGGGCTTTGATTTTTCCCTTTCCTCCATCTATGCAATCCAATTTACCGCTTTCACGATCCGGCTGCCGGCTCCGTCGTAAAAATCCATGTTTCAGTATAATTTTCCTTTATCGTGCCAGACGCCGCCGCAAACTGGTACGCCAGCGCAATCCTGTCGTCAGCATGACGACGACCGGGCGCATGGCCCGGTAACGGTCGAGCTCAGCAACAGCATCCGCGCCCGCGAATAGTACGCCCTCAGCTCGTCCCGGTACCGGCCGGCCGATTCGCGCAGGTCGCAGACAAACGCCTGGTTCCCGACCCACGGACTGCGGCTTTTGCAGACATAGACCGAATACCAGCGTACCTTATTCAGCAATGCATAGAATTCGGCATGTCCCCGAAGCGATTCGCCGTGCCGTTGTAACTCCCGTTCCACAATACTACAAAATAAGCAGCAGTATTCAAAATCGAAGTTTCGGTGATTGGACGACGACGGCCGCTGCACGTAATCATATCCCACGTAGTCGATGAAATGGACGCGGGGAAGGCGGCAGGCGATCTGGATGTTGATCATCGTATCCTGACCCAGTCGTAACGGATAGTGGTTGAGCCCGTTATCGAAAAGTTCCCGCCGATAGAGTTTGCCCCAGAGTGTCACCCAGATCGAATGGCGAAGCGTCGCCTCGAGGAACTCGAGCCCTTCCATATCCTCCGTCCGGGATTCACGGTAGATCGCCTGATAGGTCTTGCAGACCCGTTTGAAATTACAGCATACGATATCGTACCCGCCATTCTGCCCGATCGAGGCGGTCATCTCCTCCAACATGCGCGGTTCCCAGAAATCGTCGCCGTCGAGGAAAGCGATGTATTTTCCCCGGGCCCGGGCAATACCCGTTTCGCGTGCCCGCGCAACGCCCCGGTTCGGGGTGCTCACCACGATGATCCGCGGATCGCGCTCCGCATAGCGACGCAGAAGCCCGGGCGAACCATCCGTGGAACCGTCGTCCACGACGATGGCCTCAAAATTCCCGAGCGTCTGCGTCAAAACCGATTGCAGGCACGTATCGAGATACCCTTCCAGATTGTAAGCGGGGATGATTACAGAAACCTCGGGAGAGGGTAACTTGCTTTGAGATTCGTTCATTTATTTTATGTAGTTTGTTACTGCTTCTGCGATACGTTCGCCGTCCAGGGCGGCAGAGATGATGCCCCCGGCATAACCGGCGCCTTCACCCGCGGGGGAAGAGCCCCGCGGCTTGGGGATGCATGAGCGTCACGGGGTCGCGCGGAACCCGGACGGGCGACGAGGTGCGCGACTCGACGCCCACCACGACGGCTTCGTTCGTCACGAACCCCCGCATCCGCCGCCCGAAGGTGGCGATCCCCGGCGCAGCCCCTCGCCGATAAACGGGGGCATCCACTCATCGAGCCGCGAAGGAATAATACCGGGGATATAGGAGGTTTTCGGCAAGGCCGCACTGGGGCGCCCCGCCACGAAATCGGCGACGCGCTGCGCCGGGGCGACCTGATGCTCGCCGCCGTGCTGCCGGGCCAGCTCTTCGAACTGCTGCTGGAACTTCAACCCGGCCAGCTCGCCCCATTCCGCACGCAGGTGCTCGAAATCCGCGGGCCGCACTTCGGTCACCATGCCCGAATGGCATAGGGGTGACGTGCGGCCGCTGGGCGACATGCCGTTGACCACCGACTGCGCGGCATCGGTCATGGCCGGAACGATGAACCCGCCGGGGCACATGCAAAACGAGTAGACCCCGCGGCCGGCCTCCTGGCTCACCAGCGAATAAGCCGCCGCCGGAAGGTATTCGCCCCGCATCGGGCAGTGGTACTGGATCGAGTCGATCAACGCCTGCGGATGCTCGATACGCACGCCCATGGCAAAGGCCTTCGCCTCGACGCGCACGCCCCTGCGGTAAAGCAGCTCGTAAATATCGCGTGCCGAATGTCCCGTGGCCAAAAACCACGGCCGCCCCTTCGACAAACGGTGTCGCCGCACCGCACGCCCCGGATACGGCCGTTTCGATTTCAAATCCGTAACGCGACTGCCCCAGAAACGAACTGGCCGCCCGAGCCAAGGATCGTCTGCCGGATATTCTGCATGATGCGCGGCAACTTGTCGGTTCCGATATGCGGATGGGCTTCATAGAGGATTTCGGGCGTGGCGCCATGGAACACCAGCGTCTGCAACGCCTTGTTATAATCACCACGCTTCTTGCTGCGTGTGAAGAGTTTGCCGTCCGAAAAGTCCCCGCACCGCCCTCGCCGAAAGCGTAGTTCGAATCGGGATCGACCGCCCCGTTGCGGTTGATCTGCGCAATGTCGACCTTGCGTGCTGAAACGTCGCGCCCCGCTCCAGGATAACGGGCTTCAGGTCCCAGCTCGATCAGCCGCAGCGCCGCGAAAAGCCCTGCCGGGCCCGATCCCACGACTACGACCTCGGTATGTCCCGAGACATCGGGATAATCGAAATGCACGGGTGCGGGCTGCGGCTCCCGGTCGACATAGACCTCCAGCGTCAGGTTGACCTTCGGTTGCCGCTGCCGGGCATCGATCGAGCGTTTGACGACCCTCACCAAGGCAATATCGTGCTCCGGCAGCCACCCAGACGCCGCGCGGCAGCGAAGTGTAATACTTCGCGTCGGCAGCCTGACGGGGGCGTTAAAACGAGGTGCGACATTCTGCGGCATAAGCGGATAAATTGCCTACAAAGTAAATAAAAAGGCTTATAATCACCCGCTCGGATTGTGATTGTGAATTTTTTATATACCTTTGCATATAGCAAGCGGATATGGTGTAATTGGTAGCCACGTCAGACTTAGGATCTGATGCCTTACCGGCGTGGGGGTTCGAGTCCCTTTATCCGCACTTTTCAGTCTCCTTTTTGGAGACTTTTTTTGTGAGCGAATCTGCGCAAACAAGAAATTTCAATCTGTATATCAACATCTTACAATCGAATTTACAATCTTCTACCGGACAAAGTTGTTCCCGATAAAAGCACATTTCGCGTGTGCCAAACTGTGTGCAAAGGCATTTGGGCCGATTCTCGACACACGATTTAGAACATAATGCACTGATAAGCATTGTTTTTGCTGCAAACCTTTCAGGCTTTTCAATCGTAGTATTAACAATTAAAAACAGGTTGAAATGAACAGGAAAAACATTTTGTATCTCGTTCTTTTTTGCGACAGTACGCACCGTCAAAGGGATGGCGCCGATTCTGGCGCGGATTACCGTAAACGGTATTTCTAAAGAAGTTTACACTCAATGCCGCACCCCGGTCGATAAATGGGATACGGCCAAAGGACGGGCCACCGGACGCGACAAACTCTCCTACGAGGTAAATGCCTATATCGACGACTTCCGGGCAAAGGTCGTCGAAATTTACCGTACCCTGCAAGCCGAGGGCTTCGAGGGCAACGTTCTGGAAATCAAGGAACGCCTGCAAAGTCCCGGCAAACAGGCGAAAATGTTTCTGGAAGAACTGACGCTTTACTGCGAAAAGCGACAGAAAGAGGTCGGCGTGCGCATTACGCAACTCACCAACAAATATTACCGCCTTTGCCGCTACCTGCGTGAGTACACCAAACAGGAGTGCAAAAAGACGATATTCGCCTGTCGGCTGTTTCCTATGGCTATCTCGACGGCTTCAATACCTATTTACAGACCGCCCACCGTTGCCACCACAATGGCGCGGTCAATATCTTGGACTGTCTGCGCAATTTCATGCTCTACTGCCTGCGAAACGAGTGGATCGAGAAAAATCCGTTTAAGAACTACAAACTGAAAGAAGTTGCACCACCACCAAAAGAACACCTTTCCAAGAAAGAAATCGAACTGTTGATGGAAAAACCGATGCCGAACCTGCGGTTGGAAAAACGTGCGGGATATTTTCGTATTCTGTTGCCTGACCGGATTGGCGTTCGCCGATGTCAAAAAGAGTTGAAACGCGAACACCTTACGACTGACGAACAAGGCAATATGTGGATTCGCAAGCCCCGCGAAAAGACGGCGGTAATGAGAGTACGATCCCACTACTAAAACAACCCAAAAGCTATTTTACAAAAAGTATGCGTTCGACCTGCATTGCATGGAATCCGGCAAGCTACTGCCCGTACCGAGCAATCAGAAAATGAACGCTTATATGTCCGGATCGCCACGATCTGCGGGCTGAACAAAAAAGTTGACGACGCATTGCGCCCGCCACACGTTCGCCTGTCTTGCGGTAGAATATGGAATGCCGATAGACGTGCTGGCGAAGATTCTGGGACACTCAATACGAATATGACGCGGCATTACGCGAAATTCTCCGAGCAGCTTATCGGTCGGGAAATGCAGAAAGATCGGTCAAATATTCGGTATAATATAAAAAATAAATTAAAATCCTTTTACACTATATGTAAATTCTTGCAAAAACCATGACGTTAAAAACGTTTCCTTAAAAAAATTAGAGCATATTTTAGATATATTCTCGTAGAAAATATTGTATATTTGTTAATATACTAACCAAAAAAACTACCAAAATCATGGCACAGACAATTAAAAAACAGGGTCGATGTTGTGACCCCATATATGAAATCAATCAATAATATAGAAAATGATGTATCTTTCGCCGATATTTTTTTAAACTTACTGAACGGCAAAAAATACACAAATCAAACAGGGAAACAATATGAGTTCCACTTACAACATACAGACAAACCGAATTGCCTTGTTGGCATTATTATTACTACACAAGATAAAGATTTAGCACCAAAAAAAAATAAAATAACCGATGTAATTAGCCCTATTGAACTTAACCCAGAAATTGAAGGGCTAGCATATGCTAATGTGTTTTTTATATGATGGTAATCTTAATGTGTTATTATATGAAGTAAATCGCAATGGTTGTTTTTTGAACAATATTATCGAAATCTATAATAACAGAAACAATAGACGAGGAAGATAAATATAGTTTAGAATTTCTTGCAGTAGTTCGCAAAACT
>VOFK01002157.1_pt1 | contig 19821 bp, 37 predicted proteins | sample 5384121 | NCBI WGS metagenome assembly VOFK01 (sample SAMN12384730, study PRJNA508395) | human gut metagenome | isolation source: healthy gut J | host: Homo sapiens | reverse complement strand
TGAAGTTACGTAATAAGCAAAATTGCAGGCAGCAAGCAAATGAGCAGGGCTTTGGCGAAGCTGTGGCGCTGGAGACCGACAACGGCCGCGGCGTGATGTTTACGACGGGCGAAGTGGCCCTACGGCCTTTTCTACGAGACGAAGCAGCAGCGGCGCTTTGTGCTGCGCAGCGCGACGATGAAGACCCCCGAAGGGAGCCGGGCGACTGGCGTCAGCTTTCCATGTGGCTGTTCGATGAAGGTGAAAACACCATGCAGGACGCGGAGAGCATCGCGAACGACTTTCTTGAGCTCGTGCAGGGCTCTAAGCGCCGCGAGCTCGTACAGACCGCGAAGAAGCGCCGCAAGAAGGATGAAAGGCGAACAACGCCGGATCCGCAGTTCTTTCTCAACCGCTTGGTGCCCGGTGTTCCCGGAGCTGCGCGACGAAATGAACGAGCTGAACGCATCGTGTACGGTCAGGTGCGCACGGCACTGTTTGCTGCTGAGAGGTTGCGCCGAAGTGCGATCTTGCGAAGAACTATAAGGACAGCGAGCCCATGGAAGCGCATGTGCACCATTTTCTGCGACATGTACGCCGCGGGTGATATGGACACCCGTGCAGTCATTCAGTTCGGTGTTCTGAATAATATTAAGGACGAGGCGGCCATCCGAATATCATCGCGAACTTTACGGACGGCTGCGACCTGCAGAGGTGTATAAGCACTCCAGAAAACTCATCGGCAAGAACATCAAGCCCGAAAAGGTAAAGAAGAAGGGCAAAAAGGTGGAGGCACGCCTGAGCAACTGAAAAACCGCATAAAATCTCAAAATAGCTCTTGACAGCGGCGTATATCCTATGCTATTATAGGTATACCTCAAGTTGGGGCTATTTTTTTGCGCCCAAATTTTGAGGGAGGCTGGGAGAACATCCCAAATTTTTTCCGTAAAACGGGAGGTGCCGTCATGAGAGTAAAGGTCGCTTTAGCTTGCACTGAATGCAAACAGCGCAACTACAACACAAAGAAGAACAAGAAGAATGATCCCGACAGACTTGAGATGAACAAGTACTGCAGATTCTGCAAGAAGCACACGCTCCACAGAGAGACGAAGTAAAGCGAGGAACGAAGTTATGGCCGAAAAACGCAAAAAAAAAAACGGCTTTGTTCGCTTTACGAAGAAAGCGGGAAAGTTTTTCCGCGACTGCAAGGGCGAGATCAAAAAGATCGTTTGGCCTACGCCGAAGAACGTTTTCAAAAATGTGGGTGTCGTTCTTTGCGACGATCATCCTGCTTGGTCTCTTCATTTTCCTGCTGGATACCGTCTTCATGAATTTGCTGGGTCTCGTCATGCAAGTGGCGAAATAAGCAGCGCGAATGATCGCGCGTTTATTTGAGAAGCGGAGGAATCGAAATGTCGGACGAAGCAAAATGGTATGTGGTTCATACCTATTCGGGTATGAGAACAAGGTTGCGTCAAATCTGAGAAGACGGTGGAAAACCACTCTTTACAGAATTTGATTTTTGAGATTCCGCGTACCCACCGAAAAAAGGTCACAGAAGTTGCCGCAAACGGCAAGACCAAGGAAGTGGAACGCAAGATTTTTCCGGGTTACGTCATTGTAAAGATGATCCTCACGGATGAATCGTGGTACGCGGTTCGCAATATCCGCGGCTGCACGGGCTTCGTCGGCCCGTCTTCCAAGCCGATTCCGCTCACGGATGAAGAAGTGGAGCGACTCGGTGTGGAGACGAGGAATGTCGAAGTCTCCTACAATGTCGGTGACAGCGTCCAGATTACCGACGGCCCGCTTGAGGGCTTTATCGGAACAGTGGAAGAGATTGATGTGGACAAGAACCACATTCGCGTCATGGTTTCGATGTTCGGACGTGAAACCCCGGTTGACCTGGAACTTGACCAGGCGGAGCCGGTGGAATAACACACGGTAAATTGCGGTAATCCGCTTTTTATTGAGGGGGATATGTCCCCTGTGGGAGGAACGCCTGAATTTTCACGGACGTTCCGCCATCAACCACGAATTTTGGAGGTGCAAACAAATGGCTCAGAAGGTTACGGGCTTTATTAAGCTCCAGATACCTGCCGGTAAAGCTACCCCGGCACCACCGGTTGGTCCGGCTCTCGGTCAGCACGGTGTTAACATCATGGCATTTACAAAGGAATTTAACGAGCGCACCAAGGGCGACGCTGGTCTTATCATCCCGGTCGTCATCACAGTATACGCAGACCGTTCCTTTACCTTTGTAACAAAGACGCCGCCTGCTGCAGTTCTTATTAAGAAGGCTTGCGGTATCGAAACAGCTTCGGGCACACCGAACAAGACAAAAGGTCGCAAAGATTACCCGCGAGCAGGTAAAGAAGATCGCCGAGCAGAAAATGCCTGATCTCAACGCTGCATCCATCGAGAGTGCTATGAGCATGATCGCCGGTACTGCACGCAGCATGGGCATCGAAGTAGTCGATTGATTTGATTTTACCCGGGGGGAGGAAACTCTCTGAGAATCCGATATCTACCACTTTAGGAGGAACATGAATGAAACACGGTAAAAAAGTATGTCGATGGCGCAAAGCTCATCGACCGCAGCCGCCTTTATGATACGCAGGAAGCGCTTGACCTCTGTGTCAAGACTGGTACAGCAAAGTTCGACGAAACCGTTGAAGTCCACGTAAAGCTGGGCGTTGACGGCCGTCATGCAGACCAGCAGGTCCGCGGTGCTATCGTCCTGCCGCACGGCACGGGCAAGACCGTCCGCGTGCTCGCAATCTGCAAGCCGGAGAAGGAAGACGAGGCTCGTGCAGCCGGTGCTGAAATTCGTCGGCGGCAATGATATGATCCAGAAGATCCAGTCCGAGAACTGGATGGATTTCGACGTCCTCATCACGACCCCGGATATGATGGGTATGGTTGGTCGTCTCGGTAAGATCCTGGCCCGCGCGGCCTCATGCCGAACCCGAAGGCCGGCACCGTTGCTCCGGACATTGCACGTGCAATCACCGAAGCGAAGGCCGGTAAGATCGAGTACCGTCTCGACAAGACCAACATCATCCACTGCCCTATCGGCAAGGTTTCCTTCGGCACAGAGAAGCTGACGGAAAACTTCAACACGCTGCTGGAAGCCATCAACAAGGCAAAGCCGGCTGCTGCTAAGGGCCAGTACATCCGTTCCTGCGTTGTTGCTGCAACGATGGGCCCGGGCGTGAAAGATCAACCCGGAACAAGGTTGGCTAAGGTTCGTCTGAATCTTAAATTTAAGGCTTTGACAGAGTTCTTCTGCCATGCTATAATTACAAAGCTGTTTACCTAAGACAGCAGGTGCACCGGTTTTCCGGGCTGAAAGGTTTTACCGCCTGCCGAGGGAGCGGAAAAAGTTACTTTGTACTTTTTATGCCTTCCTGCGGTAAGTGGGAAGGCATTTTTAGTTTTTCGCACCGAGGAAAATCGTTCATTTTGGCGCTTTTCCAAATCATAACTGAAAGGCGAGGTGAATATTTTGCCCAGTAAAAGCGTTTTGGAAACAAAGCAGGCAATTGTTCCTCAGCTGAAGGATAAGGTCGCTAACAGCCTATCCGGTGTTGTCGTAGACTACAAGGGTATCACTGCAGAGGCCGACACAAAGCTCCGTAAGGAACTGCGTGAAGCCGGCGTTGAGTACACTGTCGTTAAGAATACTCTTCTCAAGCGTGCTATCGAAGGCACCGAGATCGAGGGTATGTCCGAGGTTCTCGAAGGCACAACCGCTCTGGCTGTTTCCCACGAGGATCAGATCGCTCCGGCAAGAATCCTGAACAAGTTTGCAAAGGATTCCGACGGTAAGTTCGTTATTAAGTCCGGCTACATGGACGGTAAGGTCATGTCTCCGGCAGAGATCGCTGCAATCGCAGATCTCCCGAGCAAGGAAGGTCTTGTTCAGATGCTGCTTAGCGTTCTCGTATCCGCCCGCGTGGTCTTGCTATTGCACTTAGTGAAGTTGCAAAGGCTCAGGAAACTGCATAAGTTTGCAGGATAATTTTCAATTTAAAATTTTAGGAGGATATTACAATGGCTGATATCGCAAAGTTTGTTGAAGAAATCAAGTCCATGACCGTTCTCGAGCTCAACGAGCTGGTCAAGGCTATCGAAGAGGAGTTCGGCGTTTCTGCCGCTGCTCCGTTATGGTCGCTGGCGCTGCCGCTGCTCCTCGCTGCTGAAGAGAAGACCGAGTTCGACGTTGTGCTGAAGAGCGCTGGCGCCAACAAGATCAACGTCATCAAGGTTGTCAAGGAAGCTACCGCCTGGGTCTGAAGGAAGCTAAGGCTATGGTTGACGAGGCTCCGAAGACCATTAAGGAAGGCGTTTCCAAGGACGACGCTGAGGCTCTTAAGACGAAGCTCACCGAGGCTGGCGCTGAGGTCGAACTGAAGTAATTGACTTCACCTTATAATTGCCTGATTCAAGATCCGCAAATGCAGTTCGCTGTGTTTGCGGGTCTTTTTTTTTCGGGTATATGGTTTTCTGAAATACAATTTGGCATCTTTTGTTCACAAAATAGTCATTGCTTTTTTGTTTTTATCGGTCTATAATATGTTCATTCCTTAACAGTTCAAAATGAACAATTTAGTTTTAAACTATTTCCGGAAATGGACATCGTTAAAAAACTTTTGGCGATGTTCAGCAGTAAGCAACAGGAGGTGCGAGGAATGAAGCGAGACGAGCAAGCGTGTACGGCCGTGCCGTTTCACGACGGGCTTGCGGAGCACTTAACGCAGATCGCGCGCATCATCCATACGGAGCTGCGCAAAGGTGCTGGCGGATGAAGACCTTTCCGCGGTGGAATCCGGTGTAATCATGTGCCTTTCCACGACAAAGGTCGATACGGCGGGCGCATTGCGCGGCGCATGGGTGTTTGCGCGCTCGTTGATGAGTAAGGCGGTAAAAAGACCACCTTGTGCGCGGCGGATGGATTGAAACAAAACCGGACCAAAACGACCGTCGCATGGTACATTTGGTTTTGTTGCCGAAGGCCGAGCCGGCTGTTAAGCGGTGCAGAGCTGAAGCATGAATATTATGAAAAAATGTGCGCCGGTGTCCAGCCCGGAAGACATGCAGGTCTTCCACCGCGTCATGGAACAAATACGGCGAAACCTTGAAAACTTTACCGAGACGGGCAGATACCGGAGATGAAAGGAGAAAACCGAATGAAATTGCTGAAAACGTACCTAAAGCCGTTTGCGGCGCTGGTGCTGGCGTGCATTCTGCTGCTTTTCGGGCAGGCGATGTGTGACTTGACATTACCGAATCTGATGAGCGACATTGTGAACACCGGCATTCAGCTTGGCGGCGTGGATGAGGCTGCACCTGCGGTTTTGAACCAACAGGCCGTTGACTTATTGACGCTGTTTATGAACGACGCGGAGGCGGGGACGTTCAAAAACGCCCACACGCCCGTGGAGCACGGCAGCGATGAAGAGACGAAGCTTTGCGAAAAACCTACGAGAATATCAAGGACATGGATGCGGTCGCTTTAAGCGAAGATGCAGACGATGCAGGCGGTGGGCGATGCCTACGGTAAAGCGGCGTATGCGTTCATGACGTTTCTGAATGATTACGGCGCGCCGGACCGCCAGGCGGTGGACACCGAAAGCGGCGTGCAGGACATGGATATGCGTCAGCTTTATGCCGTTATCCCCATGTTACAGCAGATGCCGAAAGAGACGTTCAGCGAAGCGATCGATTCAGCCGAAAACGCGCAGTCGATGATCGGCTCGCAGGTGGGCGCAACGTTTACAAAGCTGTTCTATAAGGAACTCGGCGTCGATTTGGACGCAAAGCAGGTGCGCTTACATTGTGATAAAGGGCCTTGAGATGCTCGGCATCGCGCTGCTCGGCGTGCTGGCGGCGGTGCTCGTCGGCTTCTTCGTCGCGTATTTCGTCCGGCGTGGCAAAGCAGATGCGCAGCGATGTGTTCCGCAAAGGTGGAAAGTTTTTTCCAACACGGAGTTCGATAAATTTTCCACCGCATCGCTCATCACGCGCACGACGAACGACGTGACGCAGGTGCAGATGCTTATTTCCATAGGTCTGCGTTTGATGTGCTACGCGCCGATCATGGGCGTGGGCGGCATTATTTTCGCGCGCTGCAAAAAAGCGTTTCGCTAAGCTGGATCATCGCGCTCGCGGTCATCGTTTTGCTGGGGCTTGTCATCGTACTTTTTAAACGTTGCAATGCCGAAATTCAAGAGCTTGCAGCGTTTGACGGACAGATTAAACCTCGTCAGCCGCGAGAATTTGAGCGGCATGCTCGTGGTACGTGCGTTTACGAATGAGAAATTCGAGGAGGCGCGCTTTGATAAGGCGAATGAAGACCTCACCCGCACAAACCGCTTTACCCAGCGCGTGATGAGCATTACAATGCCGATCATGATGCTCATCATGAATCTTGTCACGCTGCTCATCATGTGGGTGGGTGGGCACGCCATTGCGGAATCCACCATGCAGGTAGGCGACATGATGGCGTATATCCAGTACACAATGCAGATCATCATGTCGTTCCTGATGATTTCGATGATCTTCATTATGGTACCGCGCGCCATGGTTTCCGCAGACCGTGTGCAGGAGGTGCTGACGACGGAGCTTTCCATTAAAGAGCCGGAAAACCCGGTTACACTCGGTAATGAAAGCGGTGAGCTGCGTTTTGACGACGTTTCCTTCCGCTACGGCAACGCCGAGGAAGATACCTTGAGCCACATTTCGTTTACCGCAAAGCCCGGCCAAACGACGGCGTTTATCGGCGCGACGGGTGCGGGAAAATCGACGCTTATCAACCTCATCCCGCGTTTTTACGATGTCACCGGCGGCGCAGTTTACCTGAACGGCAAGGATATCCGCACGCTTTCGCAAAGGAACTGCGCGATAACATCGGCTACGTGCCGCAGAAGGCCATGCTGTTCTCCGGCACAATCGATTCCAACATCAAGTACGGCAAGGAAGACGCCGATGTGAACGAGGTGTTGGCAGCGCTCGATTGCGCACAGGCTACGGAATTTGTCAGCGAATTGCCGAACGGCGTGGAAAGCTCCATCGCGCAGGGCGGCAGCAATGTTTCCGGCGGCCAGAAGCAGCGCCTTTGCCATTGCCCGTGCGCTCGTGAAAAAAAAAGCGCCGGTGTATATTTTCGATGATAGCTTCTCCGCGCTCGATTTCAAAACGGATGCAAAGCTGCGCCGTGCGCTGACGAAATACACGGAAAACGCCGTCGTGCTTATCGTCGCGCAGCAGCGTTTCCACCATCATGAACGCCGAGCAGATCATTGTGCTGGATGAAGAAGCAAAATCGTCGGCAAGGGCACGCACAAAAAGAGCTTTTGAAAACGTGCCCGAATACCGCGAGATTGCGGAAAGTCAGCTTTCAAAGGAGGAATTGGCATGAGCGAACCGAAAGAAACGCCCTCGTCCGCACGGGCCCGGCAGAGGCATGATGCCCATCGAAAAAGCCAAGGACTTCAAAGACAGCTTTAAAAAGCTTATTTCGTATCTTTCCCCGTTTAAGTTTAAAATACTCATCGTCGTCATTTTTGCGGCGCTTTCCACCGTGTTCACGATCGTCGGCCCGAAGATCCTCGCAAAAAGCGACCGATGAGCTGACAGCCGGCTTGATGCGCATCATCACCGGCGCTGCGGAGGGCATTGACTTTGGCTATATCGCGAAAGTTTTACTGTTCCTTGTGGGGCTGTATGCGTTGAGCGCGCTGTTCTCCACATTCAGGGGATTTACGATGTCCGGCGTTTCGGCGAAGGTCTCATACAACATGCGCCGTGCCATTATGGAAAAAAGATCGACCGCCTGCCCGTCTCGTATTTTCACAAAACGAGTCAGGGTGACGTGCTTTCCCGCATCACGAACGATGTTGATACGCTCAGCCAGAGTCTTAACCAGAGTATCACGCAGCTTATCACGTCTGTGTGCTCCATCATCGGCGTGCTTATTATGATGCTTTCCATCAGCTGGCGAGTTGACGCTTGTCGCACTGTGCATCGTCCCGATTTCGTTGCTGCTTGTCGGACGCATTGTGAAATCCTCGCAGAAATATTTCGTCGGCCAGCAGGAATACCTCGGCGCGGTGAACGGCCACGTGGAGGAAATGTACGGCGGGCACGTCGTCGTGAAGGCATTTAACGGCGAAGCGCGCTCCATGGAGAAATTCGAGTGCGAAAACGAAAAAGCTCTATAACGCGGGCTGGAAGTCGGAGTTCCTCTCCGCCTGATGCAGCCGATCATGGGCTTTGTGGGCAATCTCGGCTACGTTGTGGTGTGCATTTTGGGCGCCTCTATGGCGGCCGGCGGCTCCATGACCATCGGCGGCATCCAGGCCTTTGTGCAGTATGTGCGCAGCTTCACGCAGCCCATCACCCAGATGGCAAGCATTTCGAGCCAGGTACAGCGCACCATGGCGGCGGCAGGCATTTTCAATTTCCTTGATGAACCCGAATCGTCGAAAAACGCCGAAATACACCGTGGAAAGCAGCAATATCCGCGGCGACATCCGCGACCACGTTGCTTCGGCTACGAAGACACCGACGAGACTATCCACGATTTCTCCGCCGATGTGAAAGCAGGCCAGAAAAATCGCTATTGTCGGCCCGACGGGTGCAGGTAAAAAACGACTATGGTAAAGCTTCTCATGCGCTTCCACGACCTTAAATCCGGCAAGATTTACCTTGACGGCAAAGGACATCACGGAGTTTGCCCGCGGCGACCTCAGAAAAGAATTCGGCATGGTTCTGCAGGACACGTGGCTTTACAGCGGCACCATCATGGAGAACATCCGTTACGGCCGCTTGGACGCGACGGACGAGGAGGTCATTCAGGCGGCAAAAGCGGCAGGTTGACCACTTTGTGCGCACACTGCCGGACGGCTACAACACGATCCTCAATGAAGAAGCGACGAATGTCTCGCAGGGGACAGAAGCGGCTGCTCACCATCGCCCGATGCGATTTTGTCTGACAGCTGCATCATGATCCTGACGAAGCGACAAGCTCCGTCGATACGCGCACCAGCTTTCCATCAGACTGCAATGGATAATCTGATGCGCGGCCGTACAAGAAACTTTATCATCGCGCACCGCCTCTCAACAATCCGCAACGCTGATCTCATCCTCTGCATGAAGGACGGCGACATCGTGGAGCAGGGGGCACGCATGAAGAATTGCTCGCAAAAAACGGCTTCTACGCAAACCTCTACAACAGCCAGTTCGAGCACGCAGAGGAAAGCGCGTAAAAACGCCTGTAAAACAAAACGAAAGCTGTCTTCTCTGACAAAGAGAGGGCAGCTTTTTGGTGGTTTTGAAGATTGACAAACGCCTAAAAGGACGGCTACAATAACCGCATAAAGGGGGCGTTTGTATGTTTTTGGATGAACTGAAAAAGAGGGGTGTGCCGAGTTTAAAATCGCGCGCGGAGATGCTGGAGCTTTTGCAGCGGGAGGAATACGGCTGCTTGCCGAAGGCGCCGGAATCGTTCGTTTGGGAAGCGGAGCCTGGCATTGCGGATAATTTCTGCGCGGGCAAGGCGACGCTGGAAAAGCTGACGTTTCGCGTTGTGGTAAACGGCAAGAGATTTCGCGTTCCGGTGTATTTGGCTGTGCCGACCGCAGAGGGGCCGCACCCGTTTTTTGTCCACATCAACTTCAGAAGCGATGTGCCGGACCGCTACATGCCGACGGAGGAGCTCATCGACAACGGCTTTGCTGTGCTTTCGTTCGGCTATGAGGATGTGACGCGCGACGACGGCGACTTCACCTCCGGCCTTGCGGGTGTTCTGTATGAAAACGGCAAACGCGCGCCGCATGACGCGGGTAAAATCGCACTGTGGGCGTGGGCGGCGATGCGCTGCATGGATTACGCCGAGCACGACGAGCGGCTGGACTGCGCAAAGTCCGTTGTGTGCGGGCATTCGCGCCTCGGCAAAACGGCACTGCTCACTGCTGCGCTGGATACCCGCTTCGCGTTTGGCTACTCGAACGATTCGGCTGTGCCGGTGCGGCGCTGTTCCGCGGCAAAAAGGCGAGCAGCTTGACGATATTTATAGGCAGTTTCCGTTCTGGTTCAGCGAATCGTTCGGGCAGTATGTCGGCAAAACGGACGCGCTGCCGTTTGACCAGCACTACCTGCTCGCGAGCATTGCGCCGCGCTATGTATACGTGGCGTCTGCGGCGGGCGACGACTGGGCAGACCCCGCGTCCGAGCTTTTGAGCTGCTATGCGGCGGCAGCGGGGGACAAGGGAGGCGTTTCCCTATGAAGAAACGTCGGAAGACTACGATTTTAACCTTCACGCGGGCCGCATCGGCTATCTCACCGCCGTCCCGGGTCTGCACTATTTCAGCCGCGAGGACTGGAACCGGTTTATTGCGTTTTTGAAAGCAAAAAGTAAATTAAAAGGGCGGCGTGTTGCCGTCCTTTGGGAGACAATTGGGTCTCCACGAGGGAATAGTCCACTGGACTGTTCCCCTCTCCCGTCCTGATTCTTTGGCAGGCAAAATAGATTTCGTCGTCTGCGGACGACGACTTAGGCGCTACCCTAAGAACCCGCGACCTTTTGAAACAAGGTCGATCAAAAACTTTGCGTCGCTTCTCTATGAAGACGAAAAATGCATACAAAAAAACGGCGAAAATCCTGAACAGGGACTCGCCGTTTTCTTATGCTTTACTTTAATTCTTGCGGTTAAAATTGATGAGGCAGCCGGCTTTGACGATCTTCTTTTCGTCTTCCGTCATCGGGGCAATGTAAAGCTCGATCTCCTTTACTTCATCGCCGAGCACATACGCTTTAATGCTCTGCATATCGCCGTCCATGGCGTCCAAAACGTTCGGGACGAGGATATAATCACCGATCTCGAAGGCGGGTTCATTCTTCATCTGGAACGGCAGCATGCCCCAGTTCATCACGTTGGAGCGGTAGCGCTTGGTGGCGTACTCGGAGCAGATATTCGCAAGGCCGCCCAAGACGCGCTGGCAGCTTGCCGCCTGTTCGCGCGCGGAGCCGTCACCGGGCTTCACGCAGTAAAATGACACTGCCGATTTCGATTGTCTTTTTCATCGACGTCGGGCAGGATGTTTTTTTCACTTTCCCGAGTGTGTTTTCAGAGCTTCATCGCTTTGTGCTTCGCCCGCAAGTCTCGCTTTTTCGAGTGCACGGACATCCTTTGCACGCTGCACGTAACCGGGGTCGCGGCGGGAGAGTGTGAACTCCGCAAGCCCCAGTGGGTTGGAGCGGTACGAAGACGTTTCGCCGGACGGGGATCAATTCGTCGGTCGTTGTGACCTTATCCATGATCTTCGAGCAGACGCGCAGCAGAATGTTCTGCGCAAGAAATGCCTCCTGCTCCGGCCAATCCTTGATGTTCGGGCCGTAGATGAGCTTATCCTCCGGCTCTGCCTTGCCGAAGCCGTTGTAAATGCGGGCGCGGTAGGAGGAATCATCGTAGTTGTATTCGGCACCTCATAGTTGTCCGCGTACTTTTCGGCGGAGGTCAAAATGCCGCCGTTGCCGCCGTTGCCGCGATAGAACGTGCGTCCATGAGTGCGACGGCGCTCAGTTGGCCTGCGCCCGGCTTGGAGCCTTCGCGGTTCGGGAAGTTGCGTGTGGCGTGGCGGATGCTCAGCGCGTTATTCGCCGGTGTATCACCTGCGCCGAAGCACGGGCCGCAGAATGCGGTCTTCACAATGGCGCCCGTCGCCATGAGGTCGGAAATGGCGCCCTTTGCGAGCAGGTCCATAAACACCGGCTGCGAGGACGGGTAGACGTCCAGTGTGAATTCGCCCCTGACCGCACTGCGCGCCCTTTAAGATGTGCGCTGCCGCCATGACGTTCGTGTATGTGCCGCCCGCGCAGCCCGCAATGATGCCCCCTGCTGCACCTGCAAACCCTTTGGGGTAATCTTATCCGTCAGACTGAATTCGATATCCTTGCCTTCCGTCAAGCGTGCGGCTTCCTTTTCTACTTCGCGCAGGATGTCGCCGAGATTCGCGTTCAGCTCGTCAATCTCAAACGCGTTGCTCGGGTGGAATGGCAGCGCAATCATCGGCTTTACGGTGGAAAGGTCTACATAGACCAAGCCGTCGTAGTATGTCACGTCGGCCGGCTTTAACTCGCGGTAATCGTCCGCGCGGCCGTGCTTTGCGAGGTACGCCTTCGTGTCGTCGTCTGTGCACCAGACGGAGGTGAGACATGTGGTCTCGGTCGTCATGACGTCCACGCCGTTGCGGTAATCGGTCGTCATGCTCTTGATGCCGGGGCCGACGAACTCCATGACCTTGTTTTTACGTAGCCGTTTTTAAACACCGCGCCGATGATGGCAAGCGCGATGTCCTGCGGGCCCACGCCGGGCGCGGCTTTTGCCGGTGAGGTACACCGCCACAACGCCGGGATACGCGACATCGTACGTGTTTTCGAGCAGCTGCTTGACGAGCTCGCCGCCGCCTTCGCCGATGGCCATGGTGCCGAGCGCACCGTAGCGCGTGTGGGGAATCGGAGCCGAGAATCATTTTTGCCGCAGCCCGCCATGGCCTCGCGCATGTACTGGTGAATGACCGCCATGTGGGGCGGCACATAAAATGCCGCCGTATTTGCGCGCGCGGCGGAAAGGCCGAACACGTGGTCGTCCTCATTGATGGTGCCGCCCACGGCGCACAAGCTGTTGTGGCAGTTTGTGAGCACGTAGGGGATGGGAACTTCTCCATGCCGGAGGCGCGCGCCGTCTGAATGATGCCGACGAACGATGTCGTGCGAGGCGAGCGCATCAAATTTTAAGCGCAGGTTCTGCATATCCTCTGCGGTGTTGTGCGCTTTTTAAAATGGAATAGGCAATAGTACCCTGTTTTGCCGTGTCTTTTTGATAGGTCTCCGGGTGCAGCGGCTTCGGCACAATCTCTGTGCCGTTCACAAGGTAAACGCCGCCGTCATAAAGCTTTACCATATTCATTCACCGAAGCTTCCGAAGGAGCCCGGAAGCGATCCTTTCTTTTAGCATTGCATGGCCGCGCAGAAAATCCTGCGCTTAATTGCTTTCAGTATAGCATAATAAAGGCGGATTTGCAATTTGCATTTCAGCTTTTTCATTTGTTCAAAAACGGTTCAGTCTTCCGCGATGACTTTTGCTGCGGCGGAGCCCGAAGCGGTCTTCCAAATGCGGATCATCGTCGGGATGCGGCTTTGCAGTTCGAAACATGAGAGATGATACCGACGACGCGCCCGCTTTGGCGGATGCTCTCGAGCGCACGCATGGCGGTATCGAGCGTGTCGGTATCGAGTGAGCCGAAGCCCTCGTCGATGAAAATGGAATCAAGCCGCACCGCGCCCGAGTAAGCTCTGCACGACGTCCGAAAGCCCGAACGCGAGGGAAAGGGATGCCAAAAACTGCTCGCCGCCCGAAAGTGTCTCTACGGAGCGGCACGTGCCGCTCATGCCGTCAAGACCTCAATGTCAAGCCCGCCGTAGCCCGCGCCGCTTTTGCCCTGCTTGTGCTGCAAGGCGTAGGCGCCCGCGGCTTAAAAAACGGAGAAAAGCGGTTTGCGCTCTGAATGGTTTCATCGAGCATCATGCCGAGTACGTACTGCAAAAGCGGCACGCGCAAGGCGTTGCTGCGGCGGTCACGTACCCGCAAGTTTGCTGCGCGGCTGTACTGTACGTCGAGCGCGGCGGCTTCCTCCGTGTATTGCTGCACGGCGGCGGCTTTCCGTAATGGTGCGCAGGTCGGAGCCAAAGCGCCCAAGCTGCACGGAAAGTGTCTGCGTTTCGGTGCTTTTTGCGTCCAGCTCCGCTTTGCTTTGCTTTGGGAGGTCCTTTTCCGGCGCGCTGCGCCGAGGGCATTTTTTCGCTTTCTTTGCGGCGAACATCTGCTGTGCGGCAGCTTTACGGCCTCGTTTGCGGCAGAAAGCGCGTTTTCCGCAGCGTGGGAACGCTTCCTCAAAAGCGTGCTCTCCCTGCTCAAGCACGCGAATGCGCTTTTGGATTTCGGTCATCTCCAATGTGATTTGCGCCGCATCGCGTACGGTGTCCATGGCGCTAATTGGCGGCGCTTTTCTTCCAAAGCGGCGCGGCAGGCGGCAAGCGCAGCGTTGTGGCGGCTCTCGACCTGCATAAGCGCTTCGCGTTCCGCTTTGAGTGTCTCAAGTTTCTTGTGTGCGGCCGGCGCCTGCGCTGCAAGCTTTTGCGCTTCGTTGAGCGCCGTTTGCGCCGCAAATGTAGGCCGCTGTGAGCACCTCTTCGCTTTCTGTGATACTTTTTTGCGGCATCGTTTGCGGCGTTTAATTGTGCGAAAGCGACCTCGTGCCGCGCTTTTGCGGCGGCGGCCGTCTGCTCGGCGCGGCTTTGCTCCTGCCGCAGGTCTTCAAGCTTTTTGCGCAGCGCATCAAGTTCTTCTTTTGTCGTCTCACCTGCGCACGGCACGGCGAGCACGGGGTGGTGCACCGCGCCGCAAACGGGGCAGGGCGTGCCGTCCGTGAGCCCTGTGGCAAGCGCGGCGGCGCTGTTTTGTTCCATTTGGCTTCTGCCGCCGAGAGCAAGCTTATCCTGCCCTACGACGGTCAGACGCGCGGTGCGCGCCGCGTCTTCGGCAGCTCCCCACAATTTTTTGCACTGCGCTTCGGCTTTGGCGGCGTCACTGCGCGTTTTCAGCGCGGCAAGCTGTTCGCTTAAGATGGTCTGCGTCTGTAATAGCGACGCGAGCGGTCTTTTTGCGGCATCGGCCTTTCGGTGAATGCTTCGCCTACCGCGATGCGCCGCAGCACCTCCGGCAGCTTTGGCGGTCGTCCTCAGCCTGCTTCTGCACGGCGCGTTCGCGCTCCTCCTTCCGGCGCGCAGTTCTTTTAAAAGCTGCTCCTTTTTGCAGGCTGCGTTCCTGCTCCGCGCGCAGCTGTTCGCTTCGTTTTAAAAGTGTGTCTTTTTTTCGGCGGTCAGCTTTGTAAGTCCCGCGCGGTTCTGCTCGGCGCGCGTATACTGCGCTTTAGCGGAAGCTGCCCGCGTTTCGGCGGTTTTCAGCTGCGCTTCGGCATCGGTCTCGGCTTTTTGGCACTGCTCAAATTGCAGTGCACGGGTGTGCTTTTGTGCGAGCGTCAGTGCTTCTTTCGCGGCGGCGAGCGCTTTTTTCGGTCCGTGCGCATTCTAATCGAAAGCGCTTCCGTTTGCACGGCGAGCGCCTCGGCGGTCTCCGCGCCATGCTTTTCGAGCAGCGATTTCAGTTTCGTCTCGCACGTTTCGCGCTTTGCGTACAGCTTTTTGCCGCTCGTAAATTTCATCGCGATGCACTCCCATAGCTCGCAGGAGAAAAAGCGTTTTCAAAATGGCTGCTTTTTCGGTGGAATTCGCGCGCAGAAGCTGCGTAATGAATTTGCCCCTGCGGCAGCACGATGACCTGCGAAATGCTCGGCGGTGAGGGAAAGCAGGTTTCCGCGTAGCGCCATTGCGCGCCACCCGAAGCGGCAAGCGCCCAGCCGTCTGCCGTGCGGCGCTTGCACTCGTTTTCTTCCTCGGTGATAAAATTGTCGCTGCCGCGCTTTTTGCGGCGGTACAGCGCGCGGCGGAAGCAGTATTCGTCTTCGCCGAGCGCAAAATGATAGACGACCTCGGTGCGGTCGCTGTCTGCGGCGGAAGGCAGCGCATATCTTGAAACGTGCGCCGCCCGCCGTCGATTTATAAAAGAGCGCGATGCTCATGGCGTCGAGACAGCGTCGTTTTGCCGCCGCCCGTCTGTCGGTGATGAGGAACAGCCCGCTTCGTTCAGCTTTTTCAAAATCGATGACGGTGTGCTCAGATACGGCCCAAACGCCGGCTCCAAACGGATCGGTCTCACGTTGCATCGCCCTCCAGTTCCTTTAGAATTTCCGCAAGCAGCGCTTCGTCCTCCGGCTGCGCTTCCTCACCGCAGACCTCCTTTAAAAAGCCGCGGAAAAGCTCCGCGCGGCTGCGGCTGTGCAGATCGGCTTCCGCCTGCGTGCCTGCGTGCTGCTTTAAAAACCACGTGCTGCGCACGCCGAGCGTACATTCGGGTAATAGGGGCGCAGTCCGGTCGGCGGGCGGAAAACCGCTACCGTCGTCGGTGAGCAGAATTTCCACGCGTTTCGTGGAGCGCCGCTCGTCCGTTTTCGAGCAGCGCCGCAACGTACCCCTATGGCGCGCTTTACGTCGTGCAGAGTTACGGGGATGCACGTTGTTTCCACCGTGATCAGCCGAGCGTGACGAGCGTCATACTCTTTTTCTGATGCGCTTCGTCTACGGAATATTTGAGCGGTGAGCCCGCGTAGCGCGCCGTGTCGCCTGCCCTTTGCGCCGCGTGTAGGTGCCCGAGCGCCACGCATAGTCAAACGGGGAGAAGACATCTGTCGGCACATCACCCGCGCCGCCAACGAAAAGGCGGCTTTCGGAATCGGAGGGTGGAGGCCCCCGCCGCAAAGCAGTGCGCGACCAAAACGTGCTTTTTCGCGGGTCAAACGCTTTCTCCATTTTTTTCCACCGCCGCGCGCATGCAGGCCCCTGCACCGCGCAGCGTTTCATCGCCCAGCATTTCGCGCATCTGGGCGTTTTCAAAGTACGGCGGCAGCGGAAAATCTGTATGTTGCCGATCTCGACCGGCGTAAACGCGTCTTTAAGCCCGTGATGATATGGATGCCGTGCCGCGCAGCAGTTCACCGCAATGCGGTCCGGCTGTCGTGGTTGCCGGAAATGATGACGGCGGGGATGCTCCGTTCGCACAGCGCATCGATGAGCTCGTCGAATAAATGAATCGCGTCGACCGAGGCAATCTCTGCGGTCGTACAGATCGCCCGCAATGAGCAGCGCATCGGGCTTATATTCATCCAGCGCAAAAAGCGACTGCCGCACAAAATGCCGCTGGTCATCCATTGCTGCGACCGTACAAAGCCTGCCGAAGTGCAGGTCTGCAATATGTAAAACGCTGCATAGCGTCTCCTTTCAAATTTTTAATCTGACTTTTTTTGAATTTGCCGGCGAGCACCTTTTCAGGGGTGCCAAACCGTGCTATAATAATAAAATAGTTAACAGTATTATATCATGTCCGTTGGAGGATAAACAGTGAGAAAACATAAATTTTTATCGATATGCGCAAGCGTTTTGCTGTCGCTTTCCGTTTTGACGACCGGCGTTTTGGCCGATACAGCCGAAAGCACCGCGAGCGAAATTTCCACAGCTTCCGATACCTCGACTTCGGGAAACCGACTACAACGACAAACACGGTCGTGGCCAAAAGCAGCGAAATGGGCTTTCCGTGCGATAAGCTCACAGACCCGAACAGCGCTTCTATCTATATGGTGAGCCTCGATACCGATACCGTTGTCTATACATATAATCCGGACGAGCGCCGCCCCATGGCTTCCATGACGAAGATCATGACGTATATCGTTACGGCGGAAACGGTCAGCGACCTGCAAAACACACGCACTACGGTGCCGGAAAGCGTTGCCGAGGAGCTTGAGGGCACGGGCTCGTCTTTGGCGGAAATTCAAACGGGCGAAAGCTTTACCATCTATGAGCTTTTGAACCTGATGATGGTGCCCTCCGGCACGATGATGCCGCGCTGACGCGTTTGCAAAATATGTGGATTCTTTGAATATCACGGCCGACGACCCGCAGTATGACGAAGACGGTGACGGCAAAATGAGCTGTGTGGAGCTGATGAACAAGAAGGCCGCGGAGCTCGGCTGCACGAACACGCATTTTGTGAACCCGCACGGCCTGTATGATGAAAACCACTACACCACCGCGCGCGAGATGGCGACCATCACGGGTATGCGCTGACAATGCCGTATTTTACGGACGTCACCTCGCAGACGTATTACACGCAGCCGCCGACGAACATGACAAGCGAGGAACGCACCGTCACCACGACGAACCGCATGCTTTTTAAGCTATGACGATGAGTATTACACCTATGCCACCGGCGTAAAGACCGGCTCCTTGAATGAATCCGGCTACTGCATTTCCGCCACGGCTACGTATGACGGGTACAGCTACCTTGTCGTTTGCATGGGCAGCCCGTATATCGACAGCGAGGGCAACCATATCGATTATCACGGCGAAATGTACGATGCCGCGACGCTGTTCCGCTGGGCATTTTTGAATATCGAAAACAAAACGCTCGTTACGGACGGCGAGCTTCTCGGCGAGGTGAGCCTCAAATACGCGTGGGCAAAGACCGCCTGCAGGTGCTGGCGCAGGGCAATCTCACCGCAACACTGCCGAGCAGTCTGGAAAGCGGCGCCATCACCACAAAAAGCTCCGATCTCGCCCGGAAAGCGTGAAAGCGCCCATCAAAAAGGGCGATTACGTCGGTACCGCCACATTCTATTATAACGGCGCGGAGCTTTCCACCGTTGCGCTCGTCGCCGCGGAAAGCGTGGAGCGCAGCGAGATCGTGCAGGTTTTGCAGCAGGGGCAGGAGGTGCTCACCTCCACGTGGTTTATCGTTACGGCCACCATTTTGCTGGTCTTGGCTGCCGCGTATGCTATCCCTTGCCATCCTGATGAACCGTAAAAACAAAAAAGTCCGCCGCGTAAAGAAATACAGAGATTTATAAGTACAGAACAAAAACCCCGATCCGTCTATGTGAAGTGACCCCAAAAAGTTAGACAATATTCTGAAGTAAAATTGTTCAAGCAGCCGAAAGGGGCTTGCTGTCTGTGAATTGCAGGCGGCAAGCCCTTTAGCTTTGCCTTGATCCTGCGGTTGTTGTAGTAATCTAGATATTCGATCAGTTCCAGTTTGAAGTGTTCCATGGAGCGGAACTCCTGCAAATACAGCAGCTCACTTTTTGAGCAGCCCGAAGAAAAATTTCTATCACAGCATTGTCCAAACAGTTTCCCTTGCGGCTCATGCTCTGGCGAACACCTTTCTCCCGGAGCATCTGTTGGTATTGTTTGTGTTGGTACTGCCAGCCCTGGTCAGAATGGAGAATCAGGTTTGTTTCGGCCGGAATCTTTGCAAACGCCTCGTCCAGCATGGTGGTTACCATGCTGAGTACAGGACGATCCGAGATGGTGTAACTGACCAGATCGCTGCTGTGCAGATCGAGAATCGGGGACAGATAGGACTTTTCTCCGAACAAACTGAACTCTGTCACATCCGTGACCCATTTCTGATTCGGCTTTTCGGCATGGAAATCCCGATTTAGCAGATTTGGTGCGATTTTGCCCACTTCACCCTTGTAAGAACGATACTTCTTCATCCTGACACGGCAAACCAAGCCCAGCTCCTTCATAAGTCGCTGGACAGTCTTATGGTTCAGGAGGAAATTGCGCTTGTGAAGTTCTGTTGTAATGCGGCGATAGCCGTATCTTCCTTTGTTTTCGTGGTAGATGGCCGTGATCTCCGCTTTTGACAGCTTTATACTTATCTGCACTGTTCATCCGCTTCAGATGGTAGTAGAAAGTGGCACGGGGTAGTTGAGCGATTGAGAGAAGAATATCCAGAGAATGTCTTTTTGCCTCAGCTTCTGAACTACCGGCGCTTTTTGCTGTGCCGGCGTCGCTCGTCTTCCAAAGCCAAGGCTTGCACGTTTTTTAGGTAGTCATTCTCCGCACGCAAACGCTGAACCTCTGCCAGCAGATCTTCTTCTGTCTCTTTGGGCAGCTGCTTTGGCGGACAGCCCTTACTGCCGTGGCCACGCCGTTCGATGGCTAACCCTTCCGGCCCTTCTTCCAAATAAATGCGTTCCCCAACGCTCTATAATTTTATGGTCGTTAATTCCAAATTCCTGCATCGTTGCATGGATACCAGATGTTTTTTCATGGTTTCACAACCATTCTCTTGAACTCCGGCGTATATCGTTTGTTTGGT
>VOFK01001266.1_pt1 | contig 19823 bp, 26 predicted proteins | sample 5384121 | NCBI WGS metagenome assembly VOFK01 (sample SAMN12384730, study PRJNA508395) | human gut metagenome | isolation source: healthy gut J | host: Homo sapiens | reverse complement strand
GAAAAAGAGAAAAAGTGAAAATCGCTATTTATAAGGTAATTTTAGTGCGGTTCTGTATATTTTGATACTTATTAATAGGTACTGTCTGAAAACGACAAAAGCCATCCCCCAAGAATAGACAAGTAGGGGATGGCTTTTGTTGTCAGTGTGCTTACTATTATTCAGCAGGCTGTGCAGGTGTTTCCGTTGTAGGAGTACCGTTGGCAGGAGCTTCAGCTTTGGGCTCTTCAGCTTTCGGTTCTTCTGCTTTGGGTTCTTCCTTGGCAGGCTCAGTGGCTTTAGGCTCTTCAGTTTTTTCCGTTGCCGGTTGTTGCTGTTGAGTTTTCACCGGATCCTGAGCGTTTGCCACGAAAGAACCACCACAAACAAACATAAACAGGGCTGCTACTAATACTAACTTTTTCATAATCATTTGCTTTTTTAGAATTATACTAAATATATTTTATAGTTGAAAGTTTAGGTTTCCTTTTTGCTTTAGGAAGCTTTGCGCTTACGTAAATTATAGTTGCAAAGCACGTGCCAGAAGATAAGAATTTTAGGTAAATGGTTGATAATTAATGATGAAAAGTGAGTGGGGAAGTGTGGTACAGTGTGGAATTGTGTGGAAAGTGTGGAATGGGGTGTGGAAAAATTCCACACTGGGGCTCTGCTCCATACCAACTCCGTAATAAGTCCGTACCTGCTCCGTATCTACACAATTGGAATAGATACGGAGCAGGTACGGACTTGACACGGTTGGGATACGATCCCGAGAGGGCCTTTAGCTCTCTATATTGTAAAGTTTCAGCTTATTGTATAATGTTTTACGGTCTATGCCCAGTAGTTGTGCCGCCCGGCTTTTATTGTTTCCCGTTTGCCGCAGTGCTTCGATAATCTGATGCTTTTCTGTCTCTTCATTACGCAATGGCAAACCTACATGGGAATGAGTGATTTGTTGCAATTCTGTTAGTTCTTTCAGTGTAATAAGTTGGTCTTGTGCCAATAGGGTGGCGCGTCGTACCGCATTCTTCATCTGTCGCAGATTTCCCGGCCAATGGTATTCCAGCAATGCTTTGGATGCTGCATCATCAAACCCGATCAACTGTTTGTCCAGTTCCCGGTTGGCTTGGTCGAGGAAGAAGTTGGCAAAGAGAAGGATGTCTTCTCTCCGGTCCTTAAGTTCGGGCATACGCAGGGTGAACTCATTGATACGGTGGTACAGATCCTGACGGAAAGCTCCTTTCTCGATGGCTTGTTCCAAATCTTCATTCGTAGCGGAAACCAAACGCACATCTACAGTGATTTCTTTATTGGAACCTACCGGACGTATTTTTCGTTCCTGCAAGGCACGTAGCAGTTGTATCTGGACTTCGTAGCTGAGATTACCTATTTCATCGAGGAAGATGGTTCCTCCGTTGGCTGCAACAAAGGCTCCTGTTTTGTCTGTCAATGCTCCGGTGAATGAACCTTTTACGTGTCCGAAGAATTCCGATGCGGCAAGTTCTTTAGGGATGGAGCCACAGTCGATGGCGACAAAAGGCTGTCCGGCACGCTTGCTGAGTTGATGGATGCGGTGGGCTACATACTCTTTACCCGTTCCGCTGGCACCATTGATCAGTACCGACATTGTGGTGGGGGCAACCAGTCTTACATAATTATAAAGTTGCTTGGCAGTATCACTTTCTCCTTCCAGATAGTCGGAAGACGGAGCACCGCCTGCATTTTTCTGATGGGTACTTTCTCCTTTTCCGGAACTGATGGTTTGTTTTGGGGAAGCAACGGGTTGTTTCACAGCCTCACTGATTTTCTTCAGAAGCTCGTCCGGATTTACAGGCTTGGCAACGTAGTCGCTGGCACCTAATTTCATGGCTTGCACCGCCGATTGTATATCAGCATAGCTTGTCATCATGATGAGTGGAATGGACAGACCTTGCTCTCCCAACCACTTCAACAGGTCGATGCCGTCCTTGTCGGGCAGACGCAGGTCGGACAAAATCAAGTCGGCACCCTCCGTTTCCAAATGTTTCTGGGCGCGGGCGATACTGCTGACGGAAGCTACCTGAAAGCCTTTTTTGCCTAACCAGGTCTTCAGCATCATACCGTAAGTAATGTCGTCTTCAACGATGAGTATGGATTTCATTGCCTTATCTTTTGTCTCTTTTAAGACACAAAGGTAAACCGTTTTGTCTGAAAATCGTATATTTGCAAACTTAATTTAAATAAAAAGCGTTATGAAGAGGAATTTCACCGTATTATTAACCATACTGATTTGCAGCGTTACAGCCTGCCAATCGGGACAAAAGAAAGATAGAAACATGGATCAGGAAACTAAATTGAAGATTGAAACAACTGCGGGTGACATTATCGTGAAACTGTATAATGAGACACCGCAACATCGTGATAACTTCATCAAACTGGCGGAAGAGGGTACATACGAAGGTACATTGTTCCACCGTGTCATCAAGGATTTTATGATACAGGCAGGCGACCCTGAGTCAAAGAATGCTCCGAAAGGAAAGATGCTGGGTGCAGGTGATGTAGGTTATACTATTCCGGCTGAGTTTGTTTATCCGAAGTATTTTCATAAGAAAGGTGCATTGTCGGCTGCGCGTCAGGGTGACAATGTGAATCCGAAGAAGGAATCATCGGGTTGCCAGTTCTACATTGTGACGGGTAAAGTGTATAATGATACTACGTTGTTGGGGATGGAGAACCAGATGAACCAGAATCGTCTGACCACTGTGTTCAATAACTTGGCGCAGAAGCACATGAAGGAAATCTATAAGATGCGTAAGGCGAATGACGAAAACGGGCTTTTTATGACTTGCAGGAGAAATTGTTTGCGGAAGCACAGGAATTGTCGGCAAAAGAACCGGAATTCCATTTTACGCCGGAGCAGATAGAAGCATATACTACTGTGGGTGGTACTCCACATCTGGATGGCGAATATACAGTATTCGGCGAAGTAGTGGAGGGTATGGACGTCGTAGATAAAATCCAGAAGGTGAAGACGGACCGTAGCGACCGTCCCGAAGAAGATGTGAAGATAATAAAAAGCGACTATACTTGACTAAATGATATGAAAATCAATAGGCACATTCTTGACAACGGGTTGCGGCTGGTACATTCGCGGGACGAAAGTACACAGATGGTGGCTCTAAATATATTATATAATGTGGGAGCACGCGACGAACATCCCGAACATACCGGCTTCGCCCATTTGTTCGAACACTTGATGTTCGGAGGTTCGGTGAATATCCCCGATTATGATATGCCGCTGCCACTGGCAGGCGGTGAGAATAATGCCTGGACGAACAATGATATCACCAATTACTACCTCACTGTGCCCCGGCAGAATGTGGAAACCGGCTTCTGGTTGGAGTCCGACCGTATGCTGAGCCTCGATTTCAGTGGGCGGAGTCTGGAAGTACAGCGTGGAGTAGTAATGGAAGAATTCAAGCAACGTTGCTCTGAACCAGCCTTATGGAGATGTGGGGGGCATCTTTTGCGCCCGTTGGCTTATCAGAAACATCCTTATCAATGGCCGACTATCGGAAAAGACCTGTCGCATGTCGCTAATGCAACATTAGAAGAGGTGAAAGCATTCTTTTTCCGTTTTTATGCTCCTAACAATGCGATACTGGCGGTGACCGGGAATATCTCTTTTGAGGAAGCAGTGGAATTGACGGAGAAATGGTTCGGATCTGTTCCCCGTCGGGAAGTTCCTGTACGGAATCTGCCACAGGAGCCGGAACAGACGGAAGAACGCAGGCTGACGGTAGAGAGAAATGTACCTCTTGATTCTCTGTTCATGGCTTATCACATGTGCGATCATCGTCACCCGGATTATTATGTGTTCGATATACTGTCGGATGTATTGAGTAACGGGCGTTCCAGTCGATTGAACCAACATCTGGTACAGGAAAAACAGCTATTCTCGAGCATTGATGCTTACATCTCAGGTAGTGTGGATGCAGGCTTGTTTCACATTGCCGGAAAACCTTCGGCGGGAGTTAGCCTCGAACTGGCGGAAGCGGCAGTGCGCGACGAACTCGATCGCCTGCAACAAGAATTGGTTGACGGACAGGAATTGGAGAAGGTGAAAAATAAGTTTGAGTCTACCCAGATATTCGGTAATATAAATTATTTGAATGTGGCTACCAATCTTGCCTGGTTCGAATTGCTCGGTAAAGCGGAAGATTTGGAGAAAGAAGTAGAACGTTATCGCTCTGTCACTGCTATGCAGTTGCGGGAAGTCGCTCAATCGGCTTTTCGGAAAGAGAACGGAGTTGTACTCTATTATAAAAGTAAATGAGAAATATATATAGAACATACAGAGAGCATTATAAAGCATTATTTTTTCTTGGTTTACCTATCGTTATCGGACAAATAGGAGTGATCGTGCTCGGGTTTGCCGATACCCTGATGATTGGACATCATAGTACGGTAGAATTGGGAGCAGCTTCTTTTGTAAATAACGTGTTCAATTTGGCTATCATTTTCAGTACCGGTTTTTCATACGGGCTAACTCCTGTTGTGGGAGGTCTATATGGAACACATCAGTTTGCACCTGCCGGACAGGCATTGCGTAATAGTTTGTTAGCGAATCTGATGGTCGCGTTATTATTGACGCTTTGTATGACTGTCCTTTATCTGAATATAGAGAATCTCGGCCAGCCGGAAGAACTGATTCCTTTGATTAAGCCTTTTATTATTTGGTGCTGCTGGCTTCATTGGTCTTCGTTATGTTGTTCAATGGTTTCAAGCAGTTTACGGATGGAATCACGGATACCAAGACCGCTATGTGGATACTTTGGGAGGAAATGTATTGAATATCATAGGAAATTATCTTTTGATTTACGGAAAGTTAGGTTTGCCCGAGTTGGGATTGTTGGGAGCCGGTATCAGCACATTGTTTTCACGTATTATGATGGTGCTCGTGTTTATCATTATCTTCTTGCGTAGTTCTCGTTTTATCCGTTACAAAGTCGGCTTCTTCCGTTTGGGGTGGTCACGGGCTATATTCGGTCGGTTGAACGGACTTGGTTGGCCGGTTGCTTTTCAAATGGGAATGGAAACAGCTTTAGTCTGAGTGCCATAATGATAGGTTGGTTGGGGACCATTGCACTGGCTTCGCATCAGGTTATGTTGGCTATTTCACAGTTTACGTTTATGATGTATTATGGCATGGGAGCTGCCGTAGCTGTTCGTGTCAGCAACTTCAAAGGTCAGAACGATATTTTGAACGTTCGTCGTTCGGCCTATGCCGGTTTTCATCTGATGATGACATTGGGCGTAGTGCTTTCTTTTATTGTCTTTCTTTGCCGTAACTATTTAGGAGGTTGGTTTACCGACAGTCCTGAGGTGGCGGCTATGGTAACTTCTCTCATTTTTCCTTTCCTCGTTTATCAGTTCGGGGACGGGTTACAGATTACTTTTGCTAATGCCTTGCGTGGCATTTCGATGTAAAACTGATGATGCTCATCGCCTTTATCGCTTACTTTATCATCTCACTTCCCGTAGGTTATTTCTGCGGCTTCGTAATGGGCTGGGGGGTGGTAGGTGTCTGGATGGCGTTCCCTTTCGGTCTGACAAGTGCAGGATTAATGCTTTGGTGGCGTTTTCATTACATGACGAAACTCCCCACTCCCCAAGTGAATACTTGATACTTAAAAACTTTACCGTATGGCTTCCTATCGTTCTACAAAGTTGAAAGTAACAATCGGTTATACGTTATTACTTGCAATTCTTCTTTTTTCTCTGGTATTTGTACATCGCGAAATGGAGACATTGTCGGCTGCCGATGACCAGGAGAATCTGCGGACAGACAGCCTGTTGACCCTGCTGCACGAGAAAGACCGGAATACGATACAGATGCTCCGGGTATTGAGCGAAAGCGAATGACAGCTTACTTTCCGCTTCGGAGATTGAAGAAATAATTTCCGAACAAGATTCTGTCATTACTCAGCAACGGGTACAACACCGAGTTATCACTAAACGGGATTCTTTACTGACTACGCCTAAGAAGAAAGGTTTCTTTAAGAGATTGGCAGAAGTGTTTGTCCCAACTAAACAAGACAGTGCCGTGCTTGTTAATACCTCCATGGAGGTTGCTACGGATACTATTCTGGAACCGACCACTTCTAAAGATTCCCTTCAGCAAAAAGATTCGTATGGCTACAGAGGAAAAACGGTTGCAGCGGCGAAAACAATCCGGCGGACTAGTACAAAATATCAGCGTATGAATTCGCAGTTGACAGCAAGAATGGATAGCCTGATAAAACAATACGAGGAGGAAATGACCTTGCGTGCCCGCCAGGATGCAGAAATGCAACAGGAGGTAAGAATGCGTTCAGCACGCACCATTGGTGGAATAGCTATCGGAGCAGTGCTGCTCTCTGTCTTTTTCCTGATTTTGATAGTGCGTGACATATCCCGCAGCAATCGTTACCGCCGGCAATTGGAAGAAGCTAATAAACGGGCGGAAGACCTGCTTATTGCCCGTGAAAGCGATGCTCGCCATTACTCACGACTTTAAAGCACCGTTAGGCTCTATTATGGGATATACCGAATTACTTTCCCCGACTGACGGAGGACGAACGGCAGCGCTTCTATCTTGACAATATGAAAAGTTCTTCGGAACATCTTTTGAAATTGGTCAGCGACTTGCTCGACTTTCATCGGCTCGACCTTAATAAAGCGGAAGTGAACCGCGTCACCTTCAATCCTTCGCAGTTATTCGAAGAAATCCATGTTAGCTTCGAACCATTGACAGCCGCCAAAGGATTAACCTTGCAATGCCATGTCGCTCAGGAATTAAATGGGAGATACATCAGCGACCCTTTACGGCTCCGGCAGATAGTGAATAATCTTTTGTCCAACGCAGTGAAGTTTACTCCGAAAGGCGAGATTGCATTAACGGCTAAATATGATTCTTCCAAGCTGACGATAGCGATTTCGGATACCGGAAAAGGTATGGCTACGGAAGACCGCGAACGGATTTTTTCAGGAATTTACCCGTTTATCCGGTGCACAAGGAGAAGAAGGCTTCGGCTTGGGATTGTCTATTGTGAAGAAGTTGGTTGTTTTGCTTGAAGGTACGATTGATGTGCAGAGTAAGCTGGGGGAGGGAAGTTGCTTCACAGTCATTCTCCCTCTTTATCCGGTGGGAAAATCTGTGTCCGAAAGGGCATGGGAAGAAAAAACAATTTCGGCAGAAGACCCTGTCACGCTTCCCCCGATGAAAGTGATACGTGTACTGTTGATTGATGATGATAAAATTCAATTAAGCTTGACGGCAGCCATGTTAAAGCAACATGGAATTGACGCCGTTTGTTGTGAGCAACTGGAGGAGTTGATAGAACAGCTCCGTACCTCTGTTTTCGATGTATTGCTGACTGATATACAAATGCCTGCTATTAATGGCTTTGATTTGGTAAAACTCTTGCGCGCTTCCAATATTCCGCAGGCAAAGACAATTCCTGTGATTGCCGTAACTGCCCGCAGTGAAATGGATATAGATGCTTTTACAAGAACACGGTTTTGCCGGTTGCCTGCACAAACCTTTTACGGTGAAAGAACTATTGCTCACAGTCAACGAAGGACAGCTTGCCGCTGACGAAGCACACATTACTGAGGATATGCAGACTGTAAGTTCCTTGAACTTTTCTGCATTAACAGCCTTTTCTGAAGACGATGCTGATGCCGCACATTCCATTATTCATACCTTTATCGAAGAAACCGGAAAGAATGCCGATCGGATGCAACAAGCATTGGCAGGCAAGGAGGTGGACGGAATAGCGGCTATGGCTCACAAACTACTTCCGCTTTTCACTTTAATCGGGGCAATGGAAGCTGTGCCTTTATTGAACTGGCTGGAAACACAACGTGGGCAATGTTTTTCAGAGGAGATAGGTGAAAAAACGGCTTGTGTACTTCTGGAGATTCAGAAGGTTCTGGAAGAAGCTCGTAAGGTATAAGTAGCTTGAAGTAGTGACAAGAGCTCCGGTAAAGAAGGTGAAGAAAGAAAACCATAATGCTTGTATTTCTTTTGTGATTGAACATTTTGCTCCTAACGTCAACCTTTTTTCAGAATTAATTGTTTACTTTGTGTCACCTTTTAATACACTGGCACATTTTACATGAAACGAAAATGGATAAGAAGGGTGAGTTGGATATTGCTCACTCCTGTATTGCTTTTTGTAATACTAATGATATTACTTTATATACCTCCCGTTCAGAATCTTTTGCGTCGGGAGGTGACAGCATACGCTTCCAAAGCAACCGGTATGCAGATTCAGGTGGAACGAATCGACCTTCGTTTTCCGCTCAATCTGTTGGTTCGTGGCGTGGAAGTGATCCAGCAACCGGATACGCTGTTGTCTTTGGAAAGTCTGAACGTGCGTGTACAGGCATGGCCGCTCGTCAAGGGAAAGGTAGAGGTAGATGAAGTAACATTAAGTCAGGTAGCGTTCAATTCGGCTAATCTAATAGAAGGCATGAAGATAAAGGGGGTACTGGGACGTTTCTTTTTACAAAGTCATGGAGTTGATCTTTCTAATGAGGCTGGCCGTTATCAACCAGACGGAATTATCGGACACTCACGTACAAATGTTGATGAACGATACTACGACTACGCCTAAAGATACAACAGCTTCTGCTCCTGTAAACTGGAAAGTGGATCTTCATAAACTGAAGTTGAAGAATGTGTCGTTCAGTATGCAACTTCCTGCTGACTCGATGCGAATGGCTGCTCATATCGGAGAAGCATTTATCAATGATGCACAAAAGCTGATCTGAAGAATCAGTTTTATGAACTGAAACAATTCCTGTTATCCGGAAGGTGCCTCTGCCAATTATGATACCGGAGCAGCCAAACCCGGAGAAGGTTTCGATGCGTCTCATATTGCCGTTCGTGATATCCGTATCGGTTTGGATTCCTTATTATATAAAGGTCGGGATATGAATGCTGTAATCCGTGAGTTTTCGATGAATGAACGTTCCGGATTGAGTATCACTTCATTGACGGGTAGGGCATTTTCTAACGACTCGATTATTCGTATTCCCGGCATAAAACTGCAAACCCCTCATTCCGAAATAGATTTATCCGCCCAGACATATTGGGAACTTGTCAATATTCCCACTACAGGACGTTTGTCCGCCGGTCTCAATGCTTATATCGGTAAAGAGGATGTTATGTTATTTGCCGGCGGTTTGCCGGATAGTTTCAAAGAGGCGTATCCCTTCCGTCCGCTTGTGGTTCGTGCCGGTACGGACGGAAATCTGAAACAAATGCAGATTTCTCGTTTCACAGTCGATCTCCCGGGGCTTTTTCCATGAAAGGAGGCGGTATTCTTGAAAACTTGGCTGACAGCCTGACGCGTTCGGGGACTATCGGTCTGGATATGATTACTCAGAATCTAAACTTCCTGACTGCTTTAACGGGAGAAGCCCCCAACGGTACTATCGTAATCCCAGATAGCATGAATCTGAAGGCCCGTGTCGAGCTGAAAGGACCTGAATATAAGGCTAATCTTCACTTGAAACAGGGGCAAGGCTCTATGGGGGTGAATGCAGAACTTAATACCTCAACCAAGGCTTATGCAGCCGACTTGAAGATTGACAATCTACAACTCCATAATTTCCTTCCGAAAGACTCTATCTACGAACTTTCTCTTTCGGCAGATGCCAAAGGCCGTGGGCTGGACGTCATGTCTTATCGTGCTTTAGCCAAACTGAATCTTTCATTAGATCAACTACATTATGCACGTTACCAGCTTTCCAATGTTCATTTGACTGGAGCAATTTTGAAAGGTGCATTGGTGACGGCTAATCTGACAAGTGACAATGCGCTGTTGAAGATGACAACAGATGCACCCAGAATACAATCTGGCACATCGTTATCCAGATGGAAAAGTGACGGTTGACGTCACTCAGCCTCGACTTACACGAACTGGGGTTGATGCCTCAACCGATGAAGCGCCCGCTCGCCTTTAATCTTTCTGCCGAAGCTCGTCAAAACAGGGTGTTCACACATCTAACATCCGGTGATATGAAACTCAACTTGAGTGCACGTTCCGGTGTTAATCCTTTGATAAGTCAGTCTACACACTTCATGGATGTCCTGATGAAGCAGATTGATGAAAAAGCCTTGAACCATGCCGAACTGCGTGAAGCGTTGCCTACAGCTATTTTATCTTTCTCCGCAGGAAAAGAGAATCCGTTAGCTTATTTTCTGGCTACTAAAAAACATATCCTACCATGATGTTTCCATGAAGTTCGGTACGGCTCCCGATTGGGGAATCAATGGAAAAAGCCATTGCGGTGCATGCATTGAAGATGGACACATTGCAACTGGATACAATCTTCTTTACTGTCCAAACAGGATACTACTTTAATGAAACTACGTGCCGGTGTAATAAACGGACCGAAGAATCCGCAATTCTCTTTTGCTACTACTTTGACCGGAGAGATTCGCGACCGCGATGCGGAATTGCTGGTAGACTACAAAAACGGCAAAGGAGAAACAGGCGTATTGCTGGGGTAAATGCCCGCCCTCTGTTCGAAGGACATGGCAAGGGGAACGGAATCGCTTTCACACTGATTCCGGAGAATCCGATTGTTGCCTTCCAAAGATTTCATTTCAACGAGAATCATAACTGGATTTACCTGCATAAAAATATGCGTGTATACGCGAACGTAGATATGTGGGATGAAGAAGGAATGGGATTCAGGGTACATTCCGTACCGGGCGATACGGTGTCTCTGCAGAATATAGATGTTGAAATACGTAGAATCCGTCTGCAAGAGATAACGAGTGTGTTGCCTTACTTCCCCGAAATAACCGGATTGTTCTCGTTGGAAGCTCATTACATACAGACAGAAAAGGATTTGCAACTCTCGGCTGAGGCGTCTGTTGATGAACTGACTTATGAACGTCAGCGTATCGGTGACGTTGCATTAGGGCTACGTGGTTGCCGGGCGAACAGGGAAAACAATATCTGAATGCTTATCTGAATCACGAACAGGCAGAAGTGCTGGTGGCAGATGGGAAACTGGTTCCTACCCGCACAGGCAAAGATAGTTTGGAAGTGAATACAACATTGGAGCATTTTCCGCTGCGGGTGGCGAATGTGTTTATTCCTGACCAGATGGTCACTTTGTCCGGTGATATGGATGGTAATCTGAATATAACGGGCAGTACTGAACAACCTTTGATAAACGGCGAACTTGTATTGGATAGTGTTGCTGTCCTTTCCCGTCAATATGGTGCGCGTTTCATGTTTGACAATCGTCCTGTGCAAATAAAGAACAATCGGTTGGAATTTGATAAATTTGCTATTTACACAACATCGAAGAATCCGTTTACTATTGATGGCTATGTTGATTTCCGTGATATGAGCCGTCCAATGGCGAACCTGAATATGCTGGCACAAAATTATACGTTACTGGATGCTAAGCGTACCCGTGAAAGTCTGGTTTACGGCAAAGTATTTGCTGATTTCCGGGCGACGGTGAAAGGGCCTTTGGACGGGCTGAATATGCGTGGGAACGTGAGTCTGCTGGGGAACACCGATGTTTCGTATGTCTTGACCGATTCACCATTGACAGTGCAGGACCGTTTGGGAAGTTTGGTAACATTTACTTCATTTAGCGATACTACAACTGTTGTCCGGCAGGAAGTGCCGACTGTCTCTTTAGGCGGATTGGACATGGTAATGATGGTACATATCGATCCGTCCGTCCGAGTGAAAGTTGACCTGGATGCAAGTAATGATAACCGTATCGAACTGGAAGGCGGGGGTGACCTTTCCATGAAATACACTCCGCAAGGCGACCTGACTCTGACCGGACGTTATACGTTGAGTGGCGGCTTGATGAAATATGCTTTGCCGGTGATTGCAGCAAAGGAATTTGCCATTGATAACGGTAGTTACGTGGAATGGACGGGAAATCCGATGGACCCGATGTTGAACTTTAAGGCGACTGACCGTATCCGTGCGTCAGTTTCCGAAGGAGAGAATGGTGGAAGTCGTATGGTTAATTTCGATGTTTCCGTTGTAGTCAAGAACCGCTTGGATAATCTTTCGTTTGCATTCGATGTTGCGGCTCCCGAAGATGCGACCGTACAAAACGAGTTGACCGCTATGGGGGCGGAAGAACGAGGTAAACAGGCATTGTATATCATGGTGATGAAAACTTATCTCGGCACCGGACCGATTGGTGGGGGTGGCGGCGGACTCGGCAAGCTGAATATGGGATCTGCTCTGACTTCTGTATTGAGTAGTCAGATAAACTCCTTGATGGGTAACTTGAAGAATGCGAGTCTCTCTGTCGGTGTCGAAGATCACGACGATTCAGAGACGGGAAGTAAACGTACGGATTACAGTTTCCGTTATTCACAACGCTTGTTTAACAATCGTTTCCAGATTGTAATCGGTGGCAAGGTTTCTCAAGGTGAGAATGCGACGAATGACGCCGAATCCTTCATCGACAATATTTCTCTGGAATATCGTCTGGATAGAACCGGAACCCGGTATATCCGCCTGTTCTATGACAAGAACTACGAGAGTGTGCTCGAAGGTGAGATTACGGAAACCGGAGTCGGTATTGTGCTTCGCAAGAAGCTAGACAAACTTAGTGAACTGTTCATCTTTAAGAAAAAGAAGTAAGTATGAAAGAGATACATATAAATATATTGGCTGTTTGTCTGATAAGTGTAGTGTTACTGTCGGCTTGTTCGGTGACGAAACATCTTCCCGAAGGGGAGGTGCTTTACACCGGAAGCAAGACTGTCATATTGAATAAATCGACAACACCGGTAGGAGAGACGGCGCTGACGGAAATTGATGCTGCACTCGATAAGACACCTAGTACAAAGATGTTTGGCGGTATCCTTCCTATCCCTTTTAAAATGTGGATGTACAATGACTTCGTGAAATATAAGAAGGGATTCGGTAAATGGATGTTCAACCGTTTTGCGGCCAATCCTCCCGTATTTATTTCTACGGTCAACCCGGAGGTACGTGTGAAGGTAACTACTAATTTGCTTCGTGATTATGGCTATTTCAATGGGAAGGTAGCTTATGAAACGGTTGTTGATAAGAAAGACAGTCTGAAGGCGGGCATTATCTATACGGTGGATATGAAAACCCTTATTTCATTGATACGGTTTACTATCAACGGTTCACTCCCCAGACTCTGCGGATTATGGAGCGCGGACGCCGGATGTCTTATATAAGTCCGGGTGAGCAGTTCAACGTGGTTGATTTGGACGAAGAACGCTCCCGTATCAGTACATTGTTGCGTAACCTCGGATATTTTTATTTCCGTCCCGACTATATGACTTACCAGGCGGATACGACTTTGGTACCCGGAGGGCATATCAGCCTTCGCCTGATTCCTGTGCCGGGATTGCCGGCTGCGGCACAGCGTCCTTATTACGTGGGTGATGCGTCTGTCTATCTGTTCGGAAAGAACGGAGAAGCGCCGAATGACAGTATGATGTATAAGAACTTGAATATCCACTATTACAATAAATTGCAGGTTCGTCCCAATATGCTTTATCGTTGGCTGAATTATCAACAGTTTGTACGGAACGCACAGATGCGTGCTTCCAACCGTACCCGGCTTTACAGCCAGTATCGGCAGGAACAGATACAGGAGAAACTCAGCCAGTTGGGAATATTTAGTTATATGGATATCCAATATGCCCCCAAAGATACAACAGCTGTTTGTGATACGTTGGACATCACGATGCAGGCTACTTTTGCCAAACCGTTGGACGCTGAACTGGAATTGAACGTAGTAACTAAAAAGTAACGACCAGACCGGTCCGGGTGCTTCGTTCGGAGTTACACGGAATAATGTATTTGGTGGTGGAGAAAGTTGGAACGTGAAACTGAAAGGCTCTTATGAATGGCAGACCGGTGGCGGAGAGAAAAGTTCGTTGATGAACAGTTGGGAAATGGGAATATCTACTTCTCTGACTTTCCCTAGAGTGGTTTTCCCGCGTTGGGGGAAAAGGGAATTTGACTTTCCCGCTACGACTACTTTCCGTTTGTATATCGATCAGTTGAACCGGGCAAGATATTATAAACTGTTATCTTTCGGCGGAAACGCAACCTACGATTTCCAGCCGACGCGTACCAGTCGTCATAGTATCACACCTTTCAAACTGACATTCAACGTCTTGCAACACCAGTCGAAAGAGTTTATGGAGATTGCAGCCGACAATCCGGCACTATATGTCAGCTTAGACAACCAGTTCATCCCGGCTATGGAGTACACTTATACGTATGATAATGCCTCTGTGCGGAGAGTGAAGAATCCTATCTGGTGGCAATCTACCGTGACTTCTGCCGGAAATGTGACTGCCACTATTTATCGTGCTTTCGGCAAACCTTATAATGAGGAAGGGAAAAAACTTTTGGGGGCTCCGTTCTCGCAGTTTATGAAATTTAATACCGAGTTCCGCCATTTGTGGAACATGGACAAAAATAATAAAATAGCTTCCCGTGTAGCGTTAGGCGCTCTTTTTGCATACGGTAATGCTACGATTGCCCCATATAGTGAACAATTCTACGTTGGTGGTGCCAACAGTATCCGTGCTTTTACGGTGCGTAGTATTGGTCCCGGTGGCTATCACCCGAAAGACAGCAAGTATTCTTATCTCGACCAGACAGGTACGTTCCGTTTCGAAGCGAACGTAGAATATCGTTTCCGTATCTTCAAGAGCATTTGGGGAGCTACTTTCCTGGATGCGGGTAACGTCTGGCTGCTGCGCAAGGACGAGGCACGTCCTGATTCGCAACTTCGTCTGAAAACTTTCCCGAAACAAATAGCCTTGGGGACAGGCGTAGGCGTCCGTTACGACATGGATATTCTTGTGTTCCGTCTTGACTTCGGTATTCCTTTGCATCTGCCCTATGATACGGAACGAAGCGGATATTATAATGTTACCGGTGCCTTCTTCAAAAATCTGGGAATACATTTCGCTATCGGGTATCCGTTCTAACGTTCTTTCTTTTGTCTCAAGACAAAAAAGAAAGGACATCACATAAGACAAAAGAAAAGAAAGTTTTTGTACATTTGCACCAAAATCAGATGCCGTTGACATCACTAACCTTTTTTAATATTACACAATTTATGAAACCTACATTATTCTTATTAGCAGCCGGAATGGGTAGCCGTTATGGTGGCCTCAAACAATTGGACGGACTGGGTCCTAATGGCGAAACTATTATGGATTATTCTATCTATGATGCCATTAACGCCGGATTTGGTAAACTTGTTTTTGTTATCCGCAAAGATTTCGAACAGGATTTCCGCGATAAAATCATTTCTAAATACGAAGGACACATTCCTTGCGAAATGGTCTTCCAAGCTTTGGACGCACTGCCCGAAGGTTTCACTTGTCCTGCCGACCGTACCAAACCATGGGGTACCAACCACGCCGTAATGATGGGCGCTGATGTAATTAAAGAACCGTTTGCCGTAATCAACTGTGACGACTTCTATGGTCGTGATTCTTTCCAGGTAATGGGTAAATTCCTTTCTGCACTTCCTGCGGATTCTAAAAATGTTTATTCAATGGTAGGTTTCCGCGTAGGAAATACGCTGAGTGAAAGCGGTACGGTATCTCGTGGTATTTGTAGTACAGATGATAAGGGTCTGCTGACTTCAGTAGTGGAACGTACTAAGATCCAACGTCTGGATGGTGAAGTGAAATATATCGATGATAACGGCGAATGGACTGCAACTCCCGATACTACTCCGGTAAGTATGAACTTCTGGGGCTTTACTCCCGATTACTTCGCTTACAGTCAGGAATTCTTCAAGACTTTCTTGAGCGACCCGAAAAACATGGAAAACTTGAAGAGCGAATTCTTTATTCCATTGATGGTAGATAAATTGATTAATGACGGAACGGCTACTGTTGAAGTGCTGGATACTGCCAGCAAATGGTTCGGCGTGACTTATCCGGAAGACCGTCAAAGTGTTGTAGACAAGATTCAGGCATTGGTTGATGCCGGTGAATATCCTGCCAAGTTGTTCTAAAGAAGTACTATTGGTTAAAATAGAAAGCAGTCATTCTGATGAGTGGCTTGCTTTTTTTTTTTTCATAACGTGCCATACTACTCTGTATCCAATAAATATTCATTATCTTTGCAGTTCAAAATCGTATAAATCAGAGACAGAAGTGATTTCAGTAGAAGGATTATCAGTAGAATTTAATGCGACGCCGCTTTTTGAAGACGTCAGCTATGTTATCAATAAAAAAGACCGTATCGCGTTGGTCGGTAAAAACGGTGCGGGCAAATCGACTATGCTGAAAATATTGGCAGGTCTGCAATCAATCACCGACACATGGAGTAGTGGCTACCCAAAAGATGTCACGATTGGATATTTGCCGCAGGTGATGATTCTCGCCGATAACCGGACGGTGATGGGAGAGGCGGAACTGGCATTCGAACATATTTTTGAACTTCAGGCGAGACTGGAACGGATGAACCGGGAACTGGCAGAACGGACAGACTATGAATCGGAAGAATATCACCAGTTAATAGACCGTTTTACGCATGAGAATGATCGCTTCCTGATGATGGGCGGTACAAACTATCAGGCGGAAATAGAACGGACGCTTCTAGGATTGGGCTTCAGCCGTGAGGACTTCGAACGCCCTACTTCGGAATTTTCCGGTGGTTGGCGTATGCGTATCGAACTTGCGAAGTTGCTGCTTCGCCGTCCGGACGTACTTCTGCTCGATGAGCCGACCAATCATCTTGATATTGAAAGTATTCAGTGGTTGGAGAACTTTTTGGCGACTCGTGCCAATGCTGTTGTACTGGTCAGTCACGACCGTGCCTTTCTTAATAATGTAACTACCCGTACGATTGAGATTACTTGCGGGCAGATTTATGACTATAAGGTGAAGTATGATGAGTTTGTCGTTCTCCGCAAAGAACGTCGCGAACAACAACTCCGTGCTTACGAGAATCAACAAAAACAAATACAGGATACGGAAGACTTTATCGAACGCTTCCGTTATAAAGCAACGAAGGCAGTACAAGTACAAAGCCGTATCAAGCAATTGGAAAAGATTGACCGTATCGAAGTGGATGAGGAAGATAATTCGGCACTACGTTTGAAATTTCCTCCTGCCAGCCGTAGCGGTAATTATCCGGTGATTTGTGAGGATGTACGCAAAGCGTATGGCGACCATGTCGTTTTCCACGACGTCAATCTGACTATCAATCGGGGAGAGAAGGTCGCTTTTGTCGGCAAGAACGGTGAAGGTAAGTCTACCTTGGTGAAATGTATCATGGGTGAGATTGACTTCGACGGTAAGTTGACAATCGGGCATAATGTGCAAATCGGATATTTTGCCCAGAATCAGGCACAAATGTTGGACGAAAATCTGACGGTATTTGATACGATTGACCGTGTGGCAACGGGGGATATCCGGTTGAAGATACGTGATATATTGGGAGCTTTCATGTTTGGCGGTGAAGCCTCGGATAAGAAAGTGAAAGTACTTTCCGGTGGAGAACGTACCCGTCTGGCGATGATTAAGCTTTTGCTTGAGCCTGTAAACTTCCTGATTCTCGATGAACCGACCAACCATTTGGATATGCGCTCGAAGGATGTGTTGAAAGAGGCGATCCGTGAGTTTGACGGTACTGTGATACTTGTCAGTCACGACCGTGATTTTCTGGACGGACTTGCGACTAAAGTATATGAGTTTGGTGGCGGGCATGTAAAAGAACATCTCAGCGGTATCTATGAGTTCCTTCAAAAGAAAAAGATAGAGAACCTGAATGAACTTCAGAAAGGAGCATCTTTATCTTTCAGCTTCGCCTACGGCTTCTGCCAAAGGGAAGTGAGCAAGAGCCGGTACAACCTTCGGAGAATAAACTCTCTTATGAGGCACAGAAGGAGTTGAATAAAAAACAAGAAACTCGAACGCCAAGTGGCTGATTGTGAGGCTTCGATAGAAGAAACGGAAGCGGCAATATCTATTGTTGAAGCACAAATGGCAACTCCCGAAGGAGCCTCTGATATGCAACTGTACGAACGGCATCAGAAGTTGAAACAGCAGTTGGATGCTATCGTAGAAGAATGGGAACGTGTCTCGATGGAGCTGGAAGACGCGAAAAAATGATAAATTATTATGTATGCAATATGAAAGTAACTAAGTATTTACCAATTCTTGCCGTATGCTTTATGACAACAGGATGTAACAGTAAGAAAGAGGCCGTGCTAACATCCGGTATCGACCTTGCTAATCTGGATACCATGGCTATGCCGGGTACAAGTTTTTATCAATACGCTTGTGGCGGTTGGGTTGCAGCTCATCCGCTGACTGACGAGTATTCACGTTTCGGAACATTTGATATGTTGCGTGAAAACAGCCGTGAGCAGTTGAAAACATTAATCGCCGAACTGGCTGCAAAGAAAGACAACGCACCGAGCAGTGCCGCTCAGAAAGTGGGTGATCTTTACAATATCGCCATGGATAGCGTGAAACTGAATCAGGAAGGGGTTGCTCCAATTAAAAGCTTCGAACTGGAAGCGATCGACGCCCTCCAAGATAAAGGTGAAATTTATACGTACATCGCCGAAATTCAGAAGAAAGGAATTAATCCTTATTTTAGCCTCTATATCGGTGCTGATGATATGAACAGTTCGATGAATCTGGTTCAGACTTATCAGGGAGGTATTGGAATGGGACAACGCGATTATTATCTGGAGAATGACGAGCAAACAAAAAGAATATCCGTGATAAATATCAGAACATATTGCCAAGATGTTTCAGTTGGCTGGTTATGATGAAGCTGCTGCACAAAAAAGCTCGTAAAAGCGGTGATGAATATCGAAACTCGTTTGGCCAAGTCAGCCCGTTCGCAGGTAGAGTTGCGCGACCCTCATGCTAATTACAATAAAATGGATATGGAGACGCTGAAAAAGAACTTCCCTACATTTGCCTGGGATGTTTACTTCACTACATCAGGCTTAAATGATCTGAAAAGAAGTGAATGTTGGTCAGCCGGCAGCTATGAAAGAAGTGGCGGACGTTATTAATCACAGTATCCCTCGATGAGCAAAAAGCTATATCTTCAATGGAATCTGATTAACTCGGCAGCTTCTTACTTGAGTGATGACTTCGTAGCGCAGGATTTTGATTTCTACGGCAAGACAATGTCCGGCAAAAAAGAGATGCAACCTCGTTGGAAACGTGCTGTAAGTACGGTAGACGGTGCTCGGTGAAGTAGTAGGGCAGATGTATGTCGAGAAATACTTCCCGGCTGCTGCCAAAGAACGTATGGTAACGTTGGTGAAGAACTTACAGACTTCTTTGGGCGAACGCATCAATGCTCTTGAATGGATGAGCGAACCGACCAAAGCAAAGGCACAGGAGAAAGCTGGCTACCTTCCATGTCAAGATCGGTTATCCCGATACCTGGAAAGATTACTCAGCCTTGGATATTAAAAACGATTCTTATTGGGCAAATATCGAACGTGCCAATGAATGGGGATATGCCGAGATGATTTCCAAAGCCGGCAAACCGGTAGATAAGGATGAATGGTTGATGACTCCGCAGACCGTAAACGCTTATTACAACCCGACAACCAATGAAATCTGCTTTCCCGGCAGCTATCCTGCAACCTCCATTCTTTGATATGAATGCTGACGATGCCTTCAATTATGGTGCAATCGGTGTTGTAATCGGTCATGAGATGACACACGGCTTCGACGACCAAGGTCGCCAGTACGACAAAGACGGTAATCTGAAAGACTGGTGGACGGAAGAAGATGCTAAGAACTTCGAGGAACGAGCAAT
>VOFK01000582.1_pt1 | contig 19829 bp, 27 predicted proteins | sample 5384121 | NCBI WGS metagenome assembly VOFK01 (sample SAMN12384730, study PRJNA508395) | human gut metagenome | isolation source: healthy gut J | host: Homo sapiens | reverse complement strand
TCTAAACTTGAATCTTTTAAATCTGATCCATAGGAGCTACGTTGCCGTCCATAGAGAACACGCCGTCTGACGATAATGCGGAAACGTTGAGCCTTGTGCCTCTTGCAGGCATTTCTCCACCAGGCTCGTTCATGTCAGCATTGGCGTAACGATAGCGTTTAGCTTTGCAAAGACGTACACCGTCGATAATAGAAGCATGGTTCAGAGAATCCGAATAATGGCATCCTGATCCGAAAAAGCGGTTCGAACACACCACCGTTTGCATCGAAGCAGGCAGCATATAGAATCGTGTCTTCTGTTTGGAAATAGTCGGAAATAGCAGCTTCCAGTTCTTTGTGTATATCTTGTGTTCCACAAATGAAGCGAACGGAGGACATACCATATCCGCGTCGGTTCATCATTTCCTGGGAAGCTTTGATCAATCGGGGGTGATTGGACAGTCCCAGGTAGTTGTTAGCGCAGAAGTTCAGCACTTCTTTACCTTTTACAGTGATGGCAGCTTGCTGCGCACTTTCAATTAGTCGTTCTTCTTTATAAAGACCGGCTTCTTTAATTTCAGCCAATGTTTGGCTGAGAAAATCTTTCATTTTACCGTACATAGTGTTTGAGTAATTAAGTTCGATTACAAAGGACACAATTTTTATTGGAATAACCATATCTTTTTGATTAAAATCTGAAAAAAAAGTGCTTACTTTGCGCACTATTTAGCTTAATAATTTAAGTACGAAGAAAAAATGAAACACATTTTGATTATTGGAGCCACCGGACAGATCGGCTCCGAGTTAACGATGGAGCTACGTAAACGCTATGGTAACACAAACGTGGTAGCTGGTTATATCCCGGGTGCAGAACCTAAAGGCGAGTTGAAAGAGTCGGGACCGTCGGCTGTTGTCGATGTAACGAATGGTGAAATGATTGCGTCTGTGGTGAAAGAATACCACATTGACACAGTGTATAATCTGGCTGCACTTGCTAGTGGTAGCCGAATCGAAGCCGAAGCTGGCTTGGAAGATTGGCATTGACGGATTATGGAATGTATTGGAAGTAGCGCGTGAGCAGGGATGTGCCGTATTTACCCCCAGTTCTATCGGATCGTTCTGGTGCAAGTACACCTCATACGAAGACGCCGCAGGATACCGTTCAGCGTCCTCGTACCATGTATGGAGTTACTAAAGTGACGACAGAGTTGTTGAGCGACTACTATTTTAATAAATACGGTGTCGACACTCGTGCAGTCCGTTTCCCCGGGCATTATCTCGAACGTAACCCCTCCGGGTGGAGGAACAACCGATTACGCTGTCGACATTTATTATTCGGCTGTAAAAGGTGAAAAATTTGTGTGTCCTATCAAAGAAGGCACTTTAATGGATATGATGTATATGCCGGATGCGCTGAATGCAGCGATTACGCTTATGGAAGCTGATCCGACAAAATTGATACACCGCAATGCTTTCAATATCGCCTCTATGAGTTTCGATCCGGAGACGATCTATCAAGCTATCAAAAAGCATGTGCCGGAGTTTCAGATGATTTACGATGTAGACCCGTTGAAACAACGCATTGCCGATAGTTGGCCCGACAGCCTGACGACACCTGTGCTCGTGAAGAGGGGGTTGGAAGCCGGCTTATGACCTGAAAGCATGACGGTGGATATGCTTGAAAAGCTTAGAGAGAAATTAAAATAATGAAAAAACTAATTGCAGGGGTCTATTACTCGGTTTACTGGGTGCTTGTAGCAATAAAAAAGCTAAGATTGACCCCTTCGCATCTATCACACAAGAGGTGGATTCTATCCGGCATAAAGCCGATTCAATCCATCAGGAGGAATTGCCGGAAGAACCTCAAAACCGACAGAAGCGGACGAATCTTTCGACGATTTCCATCTACAATTTTGCTTCCGATGATGCTTTGCAGCGTCAGCGTGTGAAATTCCCGTTGTCCTATTACAAGGGAGATAAAAAGGCGAATATCGAGGAACGTAACTGGAAGCACGACAACCTGTTTACCAAACAGCATTATTATACGCTCCTGTTTGATAAAGAGGAAGACATGGACTTGGTAGGAGATACCTCTCTCACTTCCGTGCAAGTGGAGTGGATATTCGTGAAGACACGGATGATGAAGAAATATTACTTTGAGCGTATCAAGGGAGCGTGGATTCTGGAGGCTATCAATCTGCGTCCTATCGAACGGGATGAAAACGAGGACTTTGTGGAGTTCTTCGGCCATTTCGCTACCGACAGCCTTTTCCAGAGCCAGCGTGTGTGTGAGCCATTGGCTTTTGTTACTACCGATCCGGACGATGATTTCTCTGTGCTGGAGACTACTCTCGATTTGAACCAGTGGTTTGCCTTCAAGCCGGCATTGCCTGCCGAACGCCTTTCGAATATCAATTACGGGCAACGGAATGATGACGGATCGCCAACTAAAAATCCTGGCACTGAAAGGAATCGGAAACGGGTTTTCGAATATTCTTTATTTTCGCCGGAAAGCAGGCGAATGGGAGCTATATAAATTTGAAGATGTAAGCATCTGATGATAGCGAATATAACAGTCTGCATTTATCGACATATAACGAATAGAATAACTATATAACTTTAAACGATGTATTCTCTTTTACCCTACAATACCTTCGGCATTGACGTCAGTGCCAACCGTTTCATTGAATATGCTTCGGTGGAAGAACTGAAGACGTTGATTGAGCAAGGTGCCGTTACGACACCTTTTTGCATATTGGCGGCGGCAGCAACCTGTTATTTACCAAAGACTATGAAGGGAGTGGTGTTGCACTCCCGTATCGAAGGAATCGAAGTGGCGGAGGAAGACGAACGCTCTGTTTCCGTGCGTGTAGGCGCAGGTGTGGTGTGGGATGATTTTTGTGGCATATTGTGTAGAACACGGGTGGTATGGAGCGAAAACCTTTCACTCATTCCCGGTGAGGTAGGTGCAAGCGCTGTGCAGAATATCGGAGCCTACGGCGTGGAAGTAAAGGACTTGATAACAACCGTGGAAACGGTGAACATTCAGGGGCGGGAACGCGTTTATGCTGTAGAAGAATGTGGCTATGCCTATCGCAACAGTATCTTCAAACGTCCTGAGAACAAATCCGTTTTTGTGACTCATGTCTGCTTCCGGCTTAGTAAAGAGGAACATTATATGCTCGATTACGGAACGATTCGTCAGGAACTTGAAAAATATCCTGCGCTGACTTTGCCTGTCGTCCGGAAAATCATTATTGACATTCGTGAGGCTAAGTTGCCCGACCCGAAAGTAATGGGAAATGCCGGTAGTTTCTTTATGAACCCGATTGTGCCGAGGGAGAAGCTGGAAGCTTTACAGCAGGAATATCCGGGAATACCCTACTACGAACTGCCGGAAGGACGGGTGAAGATTCCCGCCGGCTGGATGATCGATCAGTGCGGGTGGAAAGGGAAAAGCCTTAGGTCCGGCGGCTGTACACGATAAGCAAGCCTTGGTGCTGGTGAATTGCGGTGGAGCGAAAGGTAGTGATATAATTGCGCTTTCGGATGCGGTGCGGGCTTCTGTCCGTGAGAAGTTCGGCATAGATATACATCCGGAAGTAAATTTCGTCTGAAAGAAATGAAAATAAGAATACTTGGAAGTGGAACGTCGACGGGAGTCCCTCAGATTGGCTGTATGTGTCCGGTCTGTACTTCTGCCGACCCGAAAGATAACCGGTTGCGCACGTCTGCTATTGTAGAGACAGGCGATGCACGGATACTGATTGACTGCGGTCCCGATTTTCGGACGCAGGTCTTACGCCTGCCTTTTTGAAAGGATAGACGGTGTGCTGATTACTCACGAACATTATGACCATGTGGGCGGGCTGGATGATTTGCGTCCGTTCTGCCGTTTCGGTTCTGTGCCTATCTATGCGGAACAATACGTGTCGGACGCTTTGCGCTTGCGTATGCCCTACTGTTTTGTAGATCATCGCTACCCGGGTGTTCCCGATATTCCTTTGCAGGAAATATCGGTCGGGCAGAAATTCTTTATAAATACTACGGAGGTCATACCTTTGCGTGTGATGCACGGGCGGCTGCCGATTCTGGGTTACCGCATCGGACAGCTCGGCTACATCACCGATATGCTGACTATGCCCGAAGAATCGTATGAACAATTAGCCGGAATAGATGTTTTGATAGTGAATGCACTACGGATAGCCCCGCATCCCACACATCAGGATTTGGAGGAGGCGTTGGCGGTTGCGCAGCGCATTCGGGCGAAGAAAACATACTTTATACACATGAGTCATGATATGGGCTTGCATGCAGAGGTGGAACGGAAACTCCCGGAGAATATTCACCTGGCATACGACGGATTGGAAATCCTTCTTTGATTTCCGGTGAAATATTTAGCAAAAGTTTTGTTTTCTTTGTAGAAATTATTATTTTTGCACTTAGCCGATAAACAGCGAATATTATGAAACTTCGTACGATAGTGAAAATAGCGATCACTTCTTCTGTTGTACTTTTGTGCGCAGGTTTTGCGTTGTACTCTTTTTTCAGGCTGTCGGCCGCCGAAGGAAAAAAGGATTTCAATCTCTACGAATTGGTTCCGCCCTCTGCTTCGGCAGTTTTTGTCACTGATGACATACTGGAATTTGTGGCGGAAGTAGACGATCTGGCTTGTAGTAAAAATCAGCAATATCTTCATGTATCCAAACTGTTTTCGTATCTGAAACAGTATCTTTATACCCTTCTCGAAGATGCGCCTCACGGATTGAGCCGGCAAATGAATCAAATGTTGATTAGTTTTCATGAGCCGGACAATATTCATAACCAGGTGCTATATTGCAGATTGGGGGAGGGCGACCGGCAACTGATTGACCGTTTCGTGCAGAAGTATGTCTCATCTCTTTATCCTCCGAAAACTTTCGATTATAAGGGAGAGGATATTATCATTTATCCGATGGCTGACGGCGATTTTCTGGCATGCTACCTGACATCCGATTTTATGGCTTTGAGTTATCAGAAGAAGTTGATAGAAACCGTTATTGATGCTCACAAGACCGGAAAATCATTGGCGGACGATCCTATCTTTGCAGGAAGCGGCCACCCCGAAGAAAAGTCCGGCGGTTGCCACTATTTATGCCCATTTGGAAGGTATGATGGGCTGGACGGAGTTTGATATGAAGCTGCGGGATGATTTCATTTATTTTACGGGTGTCTGTCACGAAACGGATACTTGCTTCACGTTTATGAATGTGCTTCGTCAGCAGGAATCAGTGGAAGGATTTCCGGGTGAGGCATTGCCTTCCACCGCTTTCTATTTCACTAAACAGGGAGTCACGGACTGGGCATCTCTGCTTTCTTATGGAGATATGCAGGAGACGGGCGTTCGTACCAGTGACGTGCGGAATAGGAATCGGGAGTTGTCTCATTATCTAATGGAGAATGCCGGGCAGGAACTGGTTGCCTGTCTTTTCCAGCGTGAAGATACGTTGCAGGAAGCGGCGGCGGTTCTGAGCCTGTCGGTGTCGGACGTGACGGAAGCGGAACGGATGCTGCGATCTCTTATCAACACCGTTTCTACCGAACGACGGGGGAAAAAACACCCCTAATAACTTTTTGTTATACTGCCAATAAAGCTTATCCCGTCTATCGCCTGCCTCAAACAACGTTGTTTACGCAACTAACTGGTTTTGCCGAACCGACATCGCATACATACGCCACATTTTATGAAGGGCGTTTGCTGTTGGCGCCCGATGAAAATAGTCTGTCCCGTTACATACGCCAGTTGGATAAAGGCGAGGTGCTCAATGGAGCGATAGCATACCGGACAGGAATGGATAACTTGTCCGATTCCTACCATTTCATGTTAATGGCAGACTTCGATCATCTGTTTCATCAGGCAACAAAGCAAGTTCATTTCGTGCCGGATTTCTTCCTGCGCAACTCCGAATTTTTTCGTAATTTTATACTCTTTGCCCAGTTTACTTGTGCTGACGGAGTGGTATATCCCAATATTGTTTTGCGGTATAAATCGGAGTAAAGTCCATTCGGAAAACTCATCTGAAAGGCTGTTTTTCTATACGGAAAAAGGACGTTCTCGAACAGGAATATCCTGACTGGAAGAGTGGAAAAAACTATGGAAAAACAACGGAAAACCTGCAAAAAACAAATAAAAAAAATATCGCTCTTTTTTCGAAAAATAAAACTTCTGAAACGCCTTCTGGCAGGGCGCGAAAACCGAACCATAAGCCAAGAGAAGAGAAGAGAGTATAAGAGAAAGAATAGAAACAGAAAGAAAAAGAAAGATAAAACTGCTGTTGCTGTTGCTGGTTGAATTTTTTTCGGGGGAACTGCTGTTGCTGATATTGCTTTGTTTCTTCCGTAAGTCGTGGGCGGATTTTTCTTTGTCCATCCGCAGCGGAGCGTCGTCCGGCCCCGGGATGAAGAACGCTTAGCCCACGGCGGAATCTTTACAAAGTGCGGGTATAAAAAAACTCCCGGCAAGAATCATTCTCACCGGGAGTTTTTTTATCTGTATCGTCAAGCGGAATACTTTCGGCTTAGAAAGGCAGATCGTCCTTGGCATCACCCGGAGTAAATTCCGGAGTAGCGGCAGGAGCCGGAGGAGGAACGGGAGCACCCGGAGTCATTGGAGCACCTGCGCCTACACGCTCCACTTTCCATGCACGGATACTGTTGAACCAACGGTCGTTCCACTGGCGGGCGTCAACGTCGAATGATACGGTCAGTTCTTCGCCCATTTGAATGTTGAACTGCTCGATTTTGTCTGCGCCAAACACGTCGAAACACATTTTACGCGGATATTGGTCATGGTTTTCGATTACGTACTCTTGTGATTTCCACTCGTTGCCGCTAGTTTTTGAAACTCCGCCTCTCGGAGAGAGGATAGCGATGATTTTTCCTGTAAATTCCATTGCAATAATTTTAAATTCTGCGGCGAAGTTACAATTTTTTAGTAATATCCTTCACACAAAGCCTGTTTTTTTCTTTTTGTTTTTATTGGGTAGCCCCAATCTTTTTCGTAACTTTGTGCGATAGAACATTTAAAACTTAAATACACGAAAATATATGAAATTTATCGTTTCAAGTACTGCTCTTTCCAGCCATTTACAGGCTATCAGCCGTGTGATTAATTCAAAAAATGCGCTGCCTATTCTCGATTGTTTCCTCTTCGAACTGGAAGACGGAACATTGTCTGTGACTGTATCTGACAGTGAAACTACAATGGTTACTACCGTAGAAGTGAATGAAAGCGATACCAACGGGCGTTTTGCCGTAGTAGCGAAAACTTTGCTCGACGCACTGAAAGAAATTCCGGAACAACCTCTCACGTTCTTGATCAATCCGGACAACTACGAAATAACAGTGCAGTACCAGAATGGGAAATACAGCCTAATGGGACAGAATGCGGACGAATTTCCGCAATCGGCTACATTGGGTGACAACGCAGTTCGTGTGGAAATGGAAGCGGAAGTGTTGCTGGGGGGAATCAACCGCTCGGTCTTCGCTACTGCCGACGACGAACTCCGCCCGGTGATGAACGGTATTTATTTCGATATTACAACAGAAGATATCACAATGGTGGCTTCGGACGGCCACAAGCTGGTACGTTGCAAGACGCTGGCTGCCAAGGGTAACGAACGTGCTGCCTTCATCCTTCCCAAAAAACCGGCTACATTGCTCAAAAACCTTCTGCCGAAGGAACAAGGCTCTGTGACGATCGAATTTGATGAACGCAACGCTGTGTTTATGCTCGATAGCTATCGCATGGTATGCCGTTTGATCGAAGGACGCTATCCGAACTACAACTCGGTGATTCCGCAGAACAACCCGCATAAAGTGACGGTCGACCGGCAACAGCTGATCGGAGCTTTGCGCCGTGTGTCTATCTTCTCTTCCCAGGCAAGCAGCTTGATCAAACTTCGTATGCAGGAGAACCAGATCGTGATTTCCGCACAAGATATCGACTTCTCCACTTCTGCCGAAGAAACACAAGTCTGCCAGTATGCAGGTGCGGCAATGAGCATCGGATTCAAGTCTACATTCCTAATCGACATTCTTAACAATATTTCGGCAGACGAGGTTGTTATCGAACTTGCCGATCCTTCACGTGCCGGTGTCATCGTACCGGTGGAACAGGAAGAAAATGAAGACCTGCTGATGTTGTTAATGCCGATGATGTTGAACGATTAATTATTTCACGGATAACAGAGGACGGAGGACACAGAGGATAATTTGAATGACATTCCTTTCATTTTTTTATGTCTATGTCCATTCCGCATTCCTCCATTATTTGTGATTATCCAAATGAATAAAATCCAAAAGAAAGATATGAGATTAAATCTGAAAAACCCTATTGTCTTTTTCGATCTTGAGACGACAGGAACCAATATCAACACAGACCGGATCGTTGAAATCTGCTATCTGAAAGTATACCCGAACGGGAATGAGGAAGCGAAAACTCTGCGTATCAATCCCGAAATGCACATCCCCGAGGCATCTTCTGCCGTGCATGGCATTTATGACGCTGACGTGGCAGATTGTCCGACTTTCAAGGAAGTGGCGAAGAATATTGCCCGCGACATTGAAGGATGCGACCTGGCCGGATTCAATTCCAACCGTTTTGATATTCCTGTGCTGGCAGAAGAATTTCTGCGTGCCGGGGTGGACATTGATATGAGCAAACGTAAATTTGTGGATGTACAGGTGATATTTCATAAAATGGAACAACGTACCCTGTCCGCAGCCTACAAGTTCTATTGCGAGAAGAATCTGGAAGATGCGCACACTGCTGAAGCTGATACACGTGCTACTTACGAGGTGCTGAAGGCACAGCTCGACCGTTATCCGGATCTTCAGAATGATATCGCTTTCCTTGCCGATTATTCCAGTTTCAGTAAGAATGTAGATTTTGCAGGACGTATGGTGTATGATGATAATGGAACGGAAGTGTTCAACTTCGGAAAGTATAAAGGAATGTCTGTAGCCGAGGTGTTGAAGAAAGACCCCGGATATTACAGTTGGATTTTGAATAGTGATTTCACGCTGAATACCAAAGCGGTGCTGACCAAAATCCGTTTGCGTGAAATGAGTAATTTGATTACAAATAATGCTAAAAGGAAAAAAGATAATTCTTGGAATAACCGGCAGTATCGCTGCTTATAAGGCTTGCTACATTATCCGCGGGCTGATCAGGCAAGGAGCGGAAGTGCAGGTTGTGATTACTCCGGCGGGAAAAGAATTTATTACTCCCATTACTCTATCGGCTTTGACCAGCAAACCGGTCATCAGTGAATTCTTTGCCCAACGTGACGGAACGTGGAACAGCCACGTAGACCTGGGACTGTGGGCAGATGCGATGCTGATCGCACCCGCCACTGCCTCTACCATCGGAAAGATGGCGAATGGGATAGCCGACAATATGCTGATAACCACTTATCTTTCGGCAAAAGCTCCGGTATTCGTGGCTCCGGCTATGGACCTCGATATGTATGCTCATCCTGCCACTCAGAAGAATCTGGAGATACTTCGTTCTTACGGCAATTATATTATCGAGCCGGGTACGGGTGAGCTTGCCAGTCATCTTGTAGGGAAGGGACGTATGGAGGAACCGGAGAATATCATCCGTGTGCTGGATGAATTTTTTTTCTGCAAACGGTGAGCTGCAAGATAAGAAAATAATGATTACAGCCGGACCGACTTACGAAAAGATTGACCCTGTCCGTTTTATCGGCAACTATTCTTCCGGTAAGATGGGATTTGCACTGGCGGAAGAGTGTGCACGCCGTGGGGCAGAGGTGACGTTGATTGCCGGACCGGTACAACTGAAAACACAACATTCCCGCATTCGTCGCATTGATGTAGAGTCTGCCGGCGAAATGTCGGTAGCGTCGAAAAAAAATACTTTTTGCCGAAGCCGATGCGGGTATTCTTTGTGCGGCAGTAGCCGATTTCCGTCCGGAGGTGGTAGCCGATAAGAAAATTAAACGTGAGAAGGAGGAAGAACTGACTCTGCATCTTCAGGCAACCGAAGATATTGCGGCAAGTCTGGGAGCGTTGAAAGGTAAGAATCAGTTGTTGGTAGGCTTTGCCCTCGAAACGAACAATGAACAGCAGAATGCCGAAGGAAAGCTCGAACGCAAGAACTTCGACTTCATTGTACTTAATTCGCTCAAAGATGCGGGAGCCGGATTCCGTTACGATACGAATAAAATAAGTATAATAGACAGAAAAGGCCGTACTGACTACCCCCTGAAATCAAAAACGGAAGTAGCTCAAGATATTATCGATCGTCTGTCTGATGAATTGAAACTCTTAACTCTCAACCCTTAACTTTCACTGATCCAAATGTTACGTTCATTATACATTCAGAATTACGCATTGATAGAGAAACTGGACATCAGTTTTGAAACAGGCTTTTCCGTTATAACAGGTGAAACGGGGGCCGGAAAGTCAATTATTCTGGGAGCAATCGGTCTGTTGCTTGGGCAGCGGGCGGATATGAAGGCCATTCGCCGGGGGGCTTCCAAATGTGTAATAGAGGCACGTTTTGATATTTCAGCGTATGGTATGCGCCCGTTCTTTGAGGAGAACGAGCTGGAATATGATGAGGAGTGCATCTTGCGCCGTGAAGTGCAGGCATCCGGTAAAAGCCGGGCATTTATTAATGATACTCCCGCATCTTTGGTGCAGGTAAAAGAGTTGGGCGAACAGTTGATTGATGTACATTCGCAACATCAGAACCTGTTGCTCAATAAGGAAGGGTTTCAGTTGAATGTGCTCGACATTCTTGCACATAATGATGCGGCACTGGAGAAATATCACTCTCGTTATGCCGGGTGGAAACAGACTGAAAGAGAGCTGTCCGAGTTAATGGAACTGGCTGAGAAAAGCCGTGCCGATGAAGATTATATCCGTTTTCAACTGGAGCAGCTTGAAGAAGCTCATCTTGCCGAAGGAGAGCAGGAGAAACTGGAACAAGAAGCTGAAATGTTAAGTCATGCGGAGGAGATCAAGGCGGGGCTTTATCGGGTGGAACAGTCTTTTGCTTCGGACGAAGGAGGATTGCTTTCCTATTTAAAGGACAGTCTCAATACGCTGAATAACTTGCAAAAAGAGTTTATCAGCCTGCCAAGGAACTTGCCGAACGCATGGAAAGTACCTATATCGAACTGAAAGATATTTCGCAGGAGGTATCTTCGCAAGGTGAGTCTATCGAGTTCAATCCTACAAGGCTGGATGAGGTGAACGATCGTCTGAACATGATCTATTCCCTGCAACAGAAACACCGGGTACAGACACTTGAGGAACTGATTGCTTTGACGGAGGAATATCGTGGCAAGTTGTCCGCTATCACTTCTTACGATGAGCGCATTGCCGAACTGACAGAACGTAAGGAAGAACAATATAAACAGGTCAAGCAGCAGGCGGAAGTGCTGACCAAAGCCCGTGCAGCGGCTGCGCGTGAGGTGGAAAAACAGTTGGCAGCCCGGTTGGTACCGTTGGGAATGCCGAATGTCCGTTTCCAGGTGGAAATGGGGTTAAAGAAAGAACCCGGATTACAGGGAGAAGATACTGTCAGCTTCTTGTTTTCTGCCAACAAGAACGGTGTGTTGCAGAACATTTCTTCCGTCGCTTCGGGAGGTGAAATAGCGCGTGTCATGCTGTCTATCAAAGCAATGATTGCCGGAGCCGTGAAACTGCCGACTATCGTATTTGATGAGATTGACACCGGAGTATCCGGTGAAATAGCCGACCGCATGGCAGACATGATGCAGGAAATGGGCGAACAGAACCGTCAGGTTATCAGTATCACTCACCTGCCGCAGATAGCTGCCCGGGGAGGGGCCCATTATAAAGTATATAAGAAGGACAGCGATACGGAAACCAACAGCCATCCCGACGTCTCACCGACGAGGAACGGGTAGAGGAGATTGCACACATGTTAAGTGGTGCTACATTGACCGAAGCTGCCCTTAGCAATGCCAAAGCCCTGCTTGCCCGCAACTGATAAATAGTAAATTATAAAACAGTAAATTAACATAGATGCTTGATAAAAGTGAAATGATTTTCGGCGTTCGTGCCGTGATAGAGGCCATTCAGGCTGGTAAAGAGATTGATAAGATTCTGGTAAAGAAAGACATTCAGAGTGATCTTTCCAAAGAACTTTTTTTTGCAGCTTTGAAAGGTCTGCTGATACCCGTTCAGCGTGTTCCGGTGGAGCGTATTAACCGTATCACCCGGAAAAATCATCAGGGTGTGGTGGCTTTCATTTCATCCGTGACTTATCAGAAGACGGAAGATCTCGTTCCTTTCTTGTTCGAACAAGGGAAGAATCCGTTTTCGTCATGCTTGACGGAGTGACCGATGTACGCAATTTCGGTGCAATTGCCCGTACCTGTGAATGTGCAGCCGTAGACGCTGTGATTATTCCGGCTCGTGGCAGTGCTTCTGTGAATGCGGATGCTGTGAAAACTTCTGCAGGGGCATTGCATACCCTTCCGGTATGTCGTGAGCAAAAATCTGCGTGCGACTCTGCAATACTTGAAGGATAGCGGTTTCCGTATTGTTGCTGCTACGGAAAAAGGAGACTACGACTATACGAAAGCTGATTATACAGGACCGTTATGCATCATTATGGGTGCGGAAGATACGGGAGTCTCTTATGATAACCTGGCACTCTGTGACGAATGGGTGAAGATACCGATGTTGGGAACAATCGAATCCCTCAATGTGTCTGTTGCTGCCGGTATCCTGATTTACGAAGCTGTGAAAACAAAGAAACAACGACTGATATGAAGAAGATTTTAATCCTACCTTTGGTGCTTTTCTTTCTGGTACAGGGAAGCATGGCACAAACCCCTAAATGGGTGGAGAAGGCGAAACGCGCAGTTTTCTCTGTGGTGACTTATGACAAGAATGATAAGATGCTGAACACCGGGAACGGATTTTTTGTATCCGAAGACGGATTGGCTTTATCTGATTATAGCCTTTTAAAGGAGCGGAACGTGCGGTGGTTATCACGGCGGACGGCAAGCAAATGCCGGTAGACGTGATACTTGGAGCTAATGATATGTACGATGTTATTAAGTTCCGTGTAGCCATTACCGAGAAGAAAGTTCCTGCGTTGAACGTGGCAAAAGCTGCTCCGGAAGTGGGAGCCGATGCATGGATGCTTCCTTATTCGACACAAAAAAGAGTATTGCTTGTGTATCCGGTAAAGTGAAAGATGTCTCCAAAGTGGCCGGAGAATATCATTATTATACGTTGGGTATGCAGATGAAAGATAAAATGGTTAGTTGCCCGGTGATGAATGCGGAAGGACAGGTATTCGGTATTTCCCAGAAGTCCTCCGGAATTGATACGGTGACTACTTGCTATGCAGCAGGGGCCGCTTTTGCCATGGCACAAAAAATCAATGCGCTTTCTTTGGGTGATGCTGCGCTGAAAAGTATCGGAATCAGGAAAGGACTGCCCGAAGTGGAAGATCAGGCATTGGTTTACTTGTTTATGGCTTCTTCACAAATGACGGATGAAGAGTACGGCAAACTATTGGATGATTTTATCCGCCAGTTCCCGAACAGCACGGACGGGTATATTCGCCGTGCCAATTATTATGTAACTAAGGGACAGGAAGACCAATCTTGGTTTGACAAGGCGGTTGCCGACTTTAATAAGGCATTGAAGGTAGCACAGAAAAAGGATGATGTGTATTACAACATTGCCAAGTTGATGCATGCTTACCAATTATCGAAGCCTGAGAAGACGTATAAAGACTGGACGTATGACACGGCTTTGAAGAATCTCCGCCAAGCAATCGCTATTGATCCGCTTCCTGTTTACACTCAGCTGGAAGGGGATATTCTGTTTGCCCAACAGGACTATGCAGGTGCTTTGGCTGCTTATGAGAAAGTGAACGCCAGCAATATTGCTTCTCCTGCTACCTTCTTTAGTGCCGCTAAAACCAAGGAATTGCTGAAAGCGGATCCGAAAGAAGTTATTGTATTAATGGATAGTTGTATCGCCCGTTGTCCGCAACCGGTTACTTCCGCGTTTGCTCCTTATCTTCTGGAACGTGCACAGATGAATCTGAATGCCAATCAGGCGCGTAATGCGATGCTCGATTACGATGCTTATTTTAAAGCAGTCAACGGACAGGTGAATGATATGTTCTATTATTATCGAGAACAAGCTGCCCTGAAAGCACGCCAGTATCAACGTGCATTGGATGATATTGCCAAGGCGATCGAACTGAATCCGAAAGACCTGACTTATAAGGCAGAGCAAAAGCAGTGGTAAACCTGCGTGTGGGACGGTATGAAGAGGCTGTTCAAATATTGAATAATATATATTGAAAGAAGATCCGAAATATGCCGAGGCCTATCGTCTGCTCGGACTTTGTCAGATACAGTTGAAGAAAACGGATGAAGCTTTGCGGCAATTTCAATAAAAAGCAAAAGAACTGGGTGATCCGAATACGGATGATCTGATAAAGAAATATTGCAAGTAAAGATTGCTTTTTCGAAGATATAAAATGAACCCCTGCCAGCTTTCTCAGTTGGCAGGGGCTCTTCGTTTTTTGGGGACATTTCTTTAAAACTCTCTCTCTTTTCTGTTTTTCCCCACACTTGTTAAGTTCAGGTTATAGGTCTTAATGATATATAGGTTTGATCATTCTACGTTTGCTTTTTATATAATAAATGCAGGGGATTGGGAAATACTGCATCGTATTAATTATTTTTTTTAGAAAAAATCTTTTTCTTATATTTGTGCTATATAAAAATTGATAGTCAAATGAAAAAACCTTTGTTGTTATTATTGTGCCTGTTTACTGTAATAGGCTTATGCCACAAAGACCCGCACATTAAGGCTGTTTATGCCTTAATAGAGCGAGTCACACCCGGATATGGGAAACAGATCAAACTGCAATTGATCGACCCCGCCAATGGAGAGGATGTGTATGAAATCTCATCAGAAAAAGGGAAAGTCCTTTTGAAAGGGAATAATGCCATAGCCCTGTCCACTGCATTTAACCAATATCTGAAATATACGTGTAACGCGCATGTTTCATGGTTGGGTAATCAATTAAACTTACCTGAAAATCTTCCGCTTCCCTCAAAGACTATCCGTAATACGATCAATGGTAAATACAGGGTATACATGAATTATTGTACGGTCAGCTATACTTGCTGCCTATTGGGATTGGGAACGTTGGCAACGCGAAATAGATTTCATGGCTATGAATTCTATCAATATGCCTTTGGCAACAGTAGATTGGAAGCTTTCGTATGGTATAACACGTTATTGAAACATCGGTTTACAGATGAAGAAGCACGCCGTTTTTTAGCCGGTCCGGGCCATGCTGCCTGGCAATGGATGCAAAATCTGCAAAGTTATGGAGGTCCGCTGCCTAAATCTTGGATCGATAAACATATTATCTTAGCTAAAAAAGATAATAGACCGTGAAAGGGAATTAGGTATGACACCGATCCAACAAGGATTCTCCGGTTATGTTCCTCGTGAATTGAAAGATAAATATCCTGAAGCTAAAATTCGCCTGCAACCCGGTTGGTGCGGATTTAAAGGAGCAGGACAGCCTTGATCCTACCGATGCGTTGTTTGCAGCATTAGGCCGTGATTTTTTAGAGGAAGAAAAGAAACTTTATGGCACGTATGGAATATACGCAGCAGATCCGTTCCACGAGAGTGCACCTCCTGTCAATACCCGGAGTATTTAAGCGCAGTAGGGCATGCCATATATAAATTAATCAAAGATTTCGACCCGAAAGCTAAATGGGCTATGCAGGCATGGAGTTTGCGGGAACCGATTGTAAAGGCTGTTCCTCAGAATGACCTGATTATTCTGGACTTAAATGGAGAAAAGATAAAGGGCCGCAAAGGCTTTTGGGGATACCCGGCTGTGGAAGGAAATTTGCATAACTTCGGCGGGCGTATTAATATGCATGGAGATTTGCGTTTGCTGGCCTCCAACCAATATATGACGGCTTTAAAACAGTATCCCAATGTATGTGGCTCCGGTTTGTTTATGGAAGCTATTGAACAGAATCCTGTATATTATGATTTGGCATTTGAGATGCCTTTGCATAAAGGGGAAGTAGCCATTGAGGAATGGCTTAAGCAATATGCCAACCGACGTTATGGGGCTGTCTCTCCCTCGGCTCAGCAAGCTATGATTTGTTTATTGGAGGGACCTTATCGTCCCGGTACAAATGGTACCGAACGAAGTTCTATCATTGCTGCACGTCCTGCTCTTAATGTAAAAAAATCAGGGCCTAATGCAGGATTGGGAATTCCATATTCTCCTTTATTGGTCATTCAGGCCGAAGGTTTGTTACTCAAAGATGCCGATAAACTGAAGAATTCTGAACCTTATCGTTTTGATGTGATAGATGTCCAAAGGCAAATGATGACCAATATGGGACAAGTTATCCATAAAAGAAAGGCCGAAGCTTTTCCTGAATAGAGACAAAAGAGGCTTTCGCTTTGCATAGCAAACGCTTCTTTGCAAATGCTGGAAGATGGGACGAGCTGCTTCGTACACGTCCTGAATTTAATTTTTGACCGTTGGCTGACATCTGCACGATGAGTTGGGGGGGGATACGGAAGAAGAAAAAGAACCTGTTAGAATATGATGCCACTTCCTTAGTCACTATTTGGGGGGCAGACGGAGATCCTTCTATTTTGACTACTCATGGAGAGAATGGACGGGACTTATTAAAGGGTATTATTTGCCGCGTTGGACGAAGTTTTATGCCATGCTTCAGGAACATCTCGATAATGAAACAACCTATTCGGAGGAGGGATTACGTCAGACGCATGGACGAGAGGCTTTCCGTGCCAATGATTTTTTATAGTAAACTGGGGGGATTGGGAGTTGCAATTTGTATCTACCCCCAATAAGGCACGTACTCCAATTGTACAAGGGGATGAAATAGAAATTGCTGGTCGGATGTATAAGAAATATACTGCTTTTTGGCCAAAGAATATTACCAGGACTTCAAAGCGGATGCAATCAAAGACGGTAAAACGTATGAGAATCTAGGGGAATAATTTCTATATACCCACACATAAAGAGAGAGGATAAATCATTTACTTAATAATGTTTATCCTCTCTTTGTTTATGATATTATAACTGAATAAGGCAGGGGGTATTGAGATTACAATTTGCATATTTTCTGGAAGAATATCTGATTTTCATGTAAAACAGTAAGTATTCCATAAATAGTATGTTCGGTTTAATGAAAATCTTGTATATTCCGTGATATTTTCACTCATTAATATAATATGAAATGAATTATGAAGAAAAATCGATTTTCTACTTGTGCAAGCAACTATATTGATTGTTTGCGAAAGGAGGGCCGTTATTCTACGGCCCATGTGTATAAGAATGCGGTCCGTTCTTTTTCGCAGTTTTGTGGTACGCAGTCTATTGAGTTTACCAAAATAAACCGCGAAAAACTTAAAAAGGTATAGCAATTACCTGACGGCCTCCCGTTTAAAGCCAAATACGATATCTACGTATATGCGTATGTTGCGTTGTATCTATAATAGGGAGTGGATGCTCGTCAGGCTCCGTATGTACATGGCTTGTTTCGTGATGTGTTTACCGGAGTTGATACCCGCCAGAAGAAAGCACTTCCTTTGACTGAGCTTCATACGTTGCTTAACAAAGATCCGCAGACGGAGACACTTCGCCATACGCAGGCCATTGCTAATTTACTGTTTCAGTTTGGTGGTATGCCGTTCGTTGATCTGGCTCATCTGGAGAAGTCAAATTTGAATCAGGGACTCTTGAAGTATAACCGTATGAAAACCGGTACTCCCATGAGTGTGGAGATTATAGATTCTGCTTATGAGTTACTTTCTTTGCTTCGTAATAATCATAGTTCATCTTATTCCGACCGTCCCGATTATCTTTTTCCATATATTGAGTGGAGAGTATAAAAGGGGGGAAGAAGGTGCGTATCGTGAGTATCAGTCTGCATTACGGAAATTCAATAATCATCTGAAAAGTTTATCCCGTAAGCTGAGGTTGCATTCGTCTGTAACATCTTATACTTTGCGGCATTCCTGGGCTACTACTGCTAAATATAGGGGTGTTCCTATTGAGATGATCAGTGAGTCACTAGGGCATAAATCAATTAAGACAACTCAGATTTATTTGAAAGGTTTCGAATTGGAAGAACGCACAAAAGTAAATAAACAAAATTATTATTACGTTAGAAGATTTAAAATAGCCTGAAGGAAAAGGTCTAAAATGCTAAGATTTAGGGGCTTAGTATTACTGTTACTTCTTAAGTAACGGAAATTTATTCGGTGCAAAGATAGGTAAAAATACTAATAGCATACAAGTAAAAACTTCTTTTTTTCCTTTTTCTCTTAAATACATAATAAAAAAGTATCTGAACATGAAGATTTTGCTTTCATGCTCTATGACCTTTTATTGCCTAATCTCGGAATACTTTCATATCGAATATTAGGTTTCCATATCGTCCCACCCTCATCGCGGTTCATTTTCCTTTTTTTGTTGTTAGCTGCTGTCTGCAAATGCATGATCCGTTACTTAAGAAGTAACAGATAAACATGGGGTAAAAAAATATGATTTTTCAAGAAAAGAAATCAGCAAATGCCGGGCCTAGTTGTGGGACAGGGGAAGGCGTAGCACACTCAAAACGTTGGTATGTCGCTCTCGTTCGTATGCATCACGAGAAGAAGGTATCCGAACGTTTATCCAAAATGGGAATTGATTCTTTTGTTCCCGTTCAGCAACAGATTCATCAATGGAGCGACCGTCGTAAGCTGGTGGATACCGTCTTGCTTCCGATGATGGTTTTCGTTCATGTGACTCCCAAGGAGCGTATGGAAGTTCTTTCCTTTTCCACTGTCAGCCGTTATATGGTGATGCGTGGTGAAAGTACTCCTGCCGTAATTCCCGACGAGCAAATGGCCCGTTTCCGTTTCATGCTCGATTATTCTGATGAAGCCGTCTGTATGAATGACTCTCCTTTGGCCCGTGGTGAGAAGGTGCGTGTCATAAAAAGGTCCTTTGAGCGGTCTTGTCGGTGAACTGGTGACTGTCGGTGGCCGGAGTAAGATTGCCGTCCGTTTGAATATGCTCGGCTGTGCCTGTGTCGATATGCCGATCGGTTATGTAGAACCTATTCACTTAATCAATGATACTTCGAAAGTTTAGTGTTTTGTTATTGATCCTTCTGTCGGGATCATCTCCTCTTTTCGCTCAGAGTATGAGCGATTCCCAGGTACTTGAATATGTGAAGGACGGTATCCGTCAGGGTAAGGAACAAAAAGCAGTTAGCCTCCGAGTTAGCCCCGCAAGGGTGTAACCAAGGAGCAGGCCCCTGCGTGTGAAGCAGCTCTATGAGCAGCAGAACAACGTGAACGCTTCCAACGCCACAGGTACGGATATCAACGAATCCCGCCTTCGTGAAGAGATGAAGGAGAACACCTCGGATATGTTGGAGGACCACCCTAGTACCCAAGACCTCGCACGCGGTAATCAGGTCTTCGGACGTAACATCTTCAACACCCGTAATCTGACCTTCGAACCCAGTGTCAATATCGCCACCCCCTTGAATTACCGCCTTGGCCCCGGTGACGAAGTGATAATCGATATCTGGGGGGCGAGCCAGAATACTATCCGCCAGCAGATCTCTCCCGACGGCACTATCAATATCCAGAAGATAGGCCCCGTCAACCTGAACGGACTTACGATCGCTGAAGCGAACGACTATCTCAAAAAAAAACATTAAACAAGATCTATAACGGTCTTAATAATACGAACGACCCGACCTC
>VOFK01001588.1_pt1 | contig 19831 bp, 36 predicted proteins | sample 5384121 | NCBI WGS metagenome assembly VOFK01 (sample SAMN12384730, study PRJNA508395) | human gut metagenome | isolation source: healthy gut J | host: Homo sapiens | reverse complement strand
TCATCCTCCTGAATTATCGATCTTAATTTTGTCGGATGTTCTGAAGCCATATTTAAATTATAATGAAATGCTCACCGAGCCAGTCAGAATCAAAATCATTTCGATATTCCAGATTCATCTCTGCGATCAGCATTCCCCGTTACGATCATACTCTGCCGGACCGATCATACTGCCCACAGAACTCAATGACTGATCTACGATTTCCGGCAGTCTGATCTTTGTAAAAAATAATACAACTCCGGCAAATACCGAGATCATATTGATATTGAAGACAATCTTTTTCCAGTCCCACTTTCCTTCCCGGCTGATCGTATATTCTTGCCATGCGTCCACAGAAATACCAATTGGACACTCATGAACACACAACCATATAATACCCATTCTTTTCCCAGAATAAAAAGTCACCAGCGGTACGATCAAATTGCCCGAATTCGAATAATAGATGGATGTCATCTCTACTTCATTTAGTTTTCAATACCTTTCCAACACCCCACACTGCTGCCAGTAATATAACCTGTAATAATACCGACGCTGCAAATACCAGCAAAAGTTCCTTCACCTTTTCACTCGTATAATCCACCTGAAATGCATTGATGATCACACACGGAATAACTAGATATAATACAATTTTAGAAATGACTTTGCTGTCTTCTCCCTTTAACAATCCTGTCTTTACAATAATATATCCCATCAGGATCATAAGAAACAGTTCTGCGATCTGTTCCATTAAAAAGTATACTGATTTCCATAATAATCTCTTTTCCTTTTACAGTCCTACCGAAAATCATATACACTTTCCTGATGATTGTCAATCTCACAAAAACCTGACATCCTTCTATTAATCATACTTATATTGACATGTTATTTATCATTCATATATTGATTCCTTCTATCTATAAGGCTATAATAGTGTTTATAAAAATATAAAACAGGCTGTATAAAATACAGGGAGGAACTTAAGATGAGATACAAGAATATTATTTTTGACTTTGAAATGTAATCGGAAAATTTAAAGGAGACTATATCCTGGGGAAATTTGCTTCTACACCGGAAGATTATAATATTCTTGCAGATGCCATCTTTTAAAAACTGGGTAGCTTTAGATGCCGGAACTATCGACTATGACCAGAATGCCGAAGATACGATTGCAGAACTTCCGGATCGTCTGAAAGATACTGCCCGCGATTTTTTTCGAAAACTGGTTCCAGTATGTCGATCCGCTTCCTGAAACATGGGAATTCATCAAAGAGTTAAAAGCCCGGGGAGTTCCGATCTATCTGCTTTCCAACGCTTCTACCAGGTTTGCAGAACGTGCACCGGAAGATTATCCGATCCTGAAAGAATTCGATGGCATCGTCTTCTCTGCACCTCTAAAGATGGCAAAGCCGGGACACGATATTTATTACCATCTGTTCAATAAATATGACCTTCTACCAAGTGAATGCTTCTTCATCGATGATACGGTGGAAAATGTCATTGCAAGTAAAGAACTTGGAATGGAGAGCATCTTGTTTACGGGAGATATTGAGGCCGTTAAAAGGGGCAATTGAGTTTTAATCAATTGCCCTTTTTTTAATAAACGCTTCTCGATCCCGTTACAGATACGCTTTTACCATTGCCGTAACCATATTGACGGCTGTCGACACCGCACCGGGAATGATCAGAACTGAAATGAGAGGTGTCATAAATCCACTTCCGGATGTTATGTAAAAAAATACTTGATTTTTAGCTTTTCGTTCGGTATAATTCATATTCGGACAAAAAATAAGATGATTTTGGTTTAATTGGAAACGACACAAGTGTATGCTTGATTAACGAACAACACAAGTGTCTTTTTGTACCCATTTTTAAATATTTCATAAAAAGGAGAACAAAATTATGCCAAAAACTTTATTTCAAAATGTTATTTTTACACTGATGATGTCATTTTCTGATGGTTTACGTCATGATCTGCTACAATATTTGCCTGAATGTGGGACGGAATGAGCAACGAAGTATTCTGATGGCTTTCGGCGAACTGAAAATCATGTGGCCGGTTGCCTTCGTTCTGAATTTGCTTTCGTTGACAAACTTGCACATATGCTTGCCTTCCGTATCGTTACACCACAGGACAGACCAATCTTCATCACTCTTGCAATCTCTTCCATGATCGTATGCATCATGTGTCCTTGCATGAGTCTTGTTGCAACGATTCTGTTCAAGAACGCAGGAAGTAATGTGATCGCTACCTGGTGTCAGACAACTATTCATGAAATTCCCAGTTGCTTTCTTCTGGCAGATCTTCTACTGCGGACCATTCATCCGTCTGATCTTCAGAAAGATGTTTCCTGAGAAAGAAAAACGTTGCCGCTTCCGCTGTAACCGAATAATGATACAAAAACCGAGCCTGTTTCTATACAGTGCCCGGTTTTTCTTTTCTTCTTATTCTGTTCTTCCTGTCTATACAAAAAGCAATGCTATATTCAGCCCTGTTACAATCACAGCAATCACCAGAAGCAAAAAAAAAAATTCAAACGTCTGCTGTTCACATATTTCCCCATTACCTTTTTTCGAAGCCGTCAGATATATCTGTGAAATATTGTAACTGGAAGCTGGACGGCAAGCAGCATCTGGGAATATACCAGACCTTCGAATGGCTGTCTGATAAACAGGATGATCACCGCCGCCGGAATCATCGTCAGCAGTACTCCTCTTTTTGTTTCCTTTGTCTTAATATCATATGGCTGGTTAAAGATTCCGGAAAATATCGTTCCACCGGCCATTCCTGCAGTGATACTGGATGGGATACCCGCCAGCAAAAGTGCCAGTGCGAAGACCCACCGTTGCCGCATTCCCCCAACAAAGGCGACAGCATCTTTTCCCGCAACAGTCAGATCATCCACCTGTTTTCCACTTCCGTTCTGATAAAGCGTCGCTGCCGCCATCAGGATCATCGCACTGTTGATTGCCCATCCAATGATCATGGAAAATAATGTATCTTTAAATTCATACTTCAACTGCTGCTCGATCACCGAACTGTCTTCCAGATTCCACTGTCTGCTCTGAATAATCTCCGAATGCAGAAACAGATTATGCGGCATCACCACCGCCCCTAATACACTTAAGATCACCGGCATGCTTCCCGACGGGAATGACGGTTTCACCATCCGACCACAGCTGCTCCCCAGTCGATTCTTCGCAATTCCAACTTCGAATAAAAAAGAAAATCCAATCAGCGACACGAATAATATGATCAGTTTTTTCTATTCTCTTATATGCATTCGTAAATGCACAGAATAATACCAGAACCAGGATCAGGATACTCCCCAGTCTGATTGGGTATATGGAACAACATCTGCAGTGCAATCGCTCCTCCGAGTATCTCTGCCATCGCCGTTGCTACCGCCGCCAAGCATTGCAGTCAGAAGTATCAGGTCTTTTAACAGCCTTGGCATATATCTGCTCGCCGCTTCCGACAGACACAGTCCGGTTGCAATTCCCAGATGTGCCGCGTTATGCTGCAGTACGATCAGCATAACAGTAGATAATGTCACCATCCATAATAACTCATATCCGAAACCTGATCCCCGCCGCAATATTCGAAGCCCAGTTTCCCGGATCTATGAATCCTGCTGTAACCAGAAGCCCCGGCCCCAGATAACGCAGGAAATTAAGTGTCTTAGTCTTGGATTGATTCTTGGATTTCCGCTTCATATATAATGAACTCCTTTACTTAGTAGAATCTAAGTTAGTCTCAACTAACTTAGATTCTACTAAGCATTTTTCATCTTTGTCAATTCATTATATGAATATCATTTCTCATTTAGAAGCAAAACGCTTTGAAAAATCCGTCCTCACAGGTTAAATAGCTCTTGTGTATTTCTTCAGCCACTCCTGCTCTTCCTCGTTCAGGTAAGGAGCAATCACTTCGTATACTTTTTGCATGATAATCATTCAACAGTTTCTTGTCTTCCTGTGTCATAATATCCGGATTGATCGCATCCAGATCCATTGGAATCAGGGTGATTGCTTCGAAGTACATGAACTGACCATATTCATTCAATGTTCCTTTGCAGGTCAACAGTTCGTTCTCAGACGGATTCCGTGAGATCCTTCAATATAGATTCCAGGCTCATCTGTGATGACCATGCCTTCCCTGTAATACTTCTGTCTCACCCCTTACGATATTTCCAGCGGAAACCTGCAGGTCCTTCGTGGATGTTCAGAAGGTATCCGACTCCGTGTCCTGTACCATGGTTGAAGTTTAAGTCTCTGTCCCAGAATGGTTTTCTTGCAAGGATGTCAAGAATCATACCGGTAGAACCTTCCAGGAATTTTTGCACTGCCAAGCTGTAAGTTACTGATCGCAACCAATGTGAAGTGATCTTTCATGATCTGCGGAACTTCGCCGAGTGCGTAAGTTCTAGTTACATCTGTGGAACCTTCATAGAATCCAGCTCCTGTATCCGTTAAGAATAACTGTCCTTCTTTTAACTCTACATCTGTCTCCGGTGAAGATGTGTAGTGTACGATCGCACCATGCTCTACAAATGAAGAGATTGGTTCAAAGCTTGGACGGATAAAATTGCCCATCTCAGCACGGAATTCATCAATTTATCAGATGCGCTCATCTCTGTGATCGTCTCTTTGCCAACATTTTCTTTCAGCCATTTCATAAATCTGACATGCGCAACACTGTCTTTGATCTGTGCCTTGCGGATGTTCTCGATCTCAACCGGGTTCTTGATTGCTTTCATGAGAATTGCCGGATTTCTCTTTTCTACTGTCTTAACATTTTCAGGAATATTGTTGAACAATGCATAATTCAGTTTTCCAGGATCGATCATTGCAACCACATCACTGCCAAATTTCTTCACGTCTTCGTAAATGTCGTTGTATGGGTGTAAGTTTACGCCATCTTTTTGCAAGTTTGGCTTTTTAACTTGTCATCTAATTTTTTCTCATCGATATACAGCTCGAAACTGTCCATTGTGATGATTCCATAAGATAATACCAGTGGGAAGAAGTCTCATATCATTTCCACGGATATTTAACGTCCAGCAGATGTCGTCGATCGTAGATACAACGTGCACATTGGTTCCTGCTTCTTTCATCTCTTCACGGATTCTTGCAAGTTTGCTTGCAACAGTTTCTCCGGCATATTTTACATCCAGATTAAATGCAGGCTCTTCGGATAATACCGGGCGGTCTTCCCAGATCTCATCGATTAAGTCTACCTGATAATTTACTTTTTGCATTCTTCTTCCCAGCGATGGCTGCATAACCTTCTCCTTCACCGACAGATACGACTCTTCCGTCGAATCCAAAGTGTCTCGCCTTCCTTTAATACCTCTTCAATATATGCATTCATCTCTGGCACACCAGGCTCACCCATTTTCATAAGTTCTACAGTTGTCCCCTTCAACTGTGCTGTTGCCTGGATGAAGTAACGTCCGTCTGTCCAGAGTCTTGCTTCTGTCTTTGTGATCACGGCCGTTCCCTGCTGATCCAGAGAACCCTGTAATGAACTTTCTCGCTTTGAAATGTTCCCCAACATATTCGCTCTGATGAAAGTCTGCAGTCGGTACTACATACACATCAATGTTCTTTTCTTCCATACACTTTACGAAGTGCGGAAAGTCTTTCTGGTACTGTCATGTTTTTGTTCCTCCTTGATATATACAGTGTATTGTTATTATAACGCATTTCTTATCATTAATCTTCTATTAAATCAGATAATTTTTTCTTATCTTTCATAAGTAATACTTCTTTTTGAATGGATGACAAAAAAAAGACTTTTGAAATAGATTTTTCCGAATCCCTTTTTAAAGTCTTTTTTTGCTAATATTATTCTATTTTTTTTATATCCGTCCTGCTTTTTCCAAGTTCCACCATCACCGGTGTAAGCCCTGCAACATCCCAGCCTTCAAAACTAATCATACATAATGCACGGAATAATAACTTCACCGTCTCAGATTCTTCTGTCTGATCTGCATGATACAATTTTGCTTTTTGGTCTGGCAGATTACCATCAGGATTGTATTCTTAAATGCTCCGATTTCTTCGGATTCTTTCCACAGATTCTCCATATCATAGTCATCCGTATTGCCACATGGCGCTGCACATGTTACACATCCCGGTGAGACTGTATATTTTTCATTTCTTACCTTTTCTAACATCTCACTCATATCAAAGATACTTGCCGACCAGTCTCCGGCCACCGTCAGTGCTTCTAGAATACCCGGTTAGTGTTCTCTGTCTTTTCGTTATTCTCACAGGTTCTTGCAAGTCCGATGACTGCACCTGTCAGTTTCTGTCTGATCTCTTCTTTCACGATTTTTACCTCTCTTTCTTTGCCGGAATCACAAAGATAAATATCATAGAACTCACAAATAATAAAAAACGGATAAAAAAAGCTTCGGCATGATCTGAAATGCTGACACATTATATCCCAGTTCACATCGCCGCAGATATCGCAACCAGCATCTGTGCTCCATAAGGAATGATCCCCTGAAAACACATGAAAATGTATCCAGTATCGAAGCTGCTTTTTCTCGGTGTGATCCCATATTCTTCCGCCATATCCTTTGCGATCGGATTCGCCATTACGATCGCCACAGTATTATTCGCCGTTGCAATATCCATCGTTCCGACCAGAAGTCCCATACCAAACTGACCGCCTTTGCGGCCTTTGAATACTTTGTGGATTCCTGCCAGCAATGCATCAAAACCACCATATTCACGGATCAGTGCACACATCGCTGCTACCAGGATTGCCACCATACTCGTCTCGAACATCCCGGAAGCTCCGGAACCCATATTGGCAAGCAGATCTGTCGCCGCAATGTGACCGCCGGCCAGCATAATAATAGAACCAGATACAATCCCGATCAGAAGTACCACGAATACATTGATCCCAATAATTCCTCCTATGAGAACCAGTACATATGGAATAATCTGCACTAAGTTATAACTCTTACTTACCCGTCCTGCAATATCCGTCTGAAATGAAAGAACCAGGATCAATACCAGGGTTGCAATCGCTGCCGGAAGTGCAATTCCAAAGTTCTCCCGAAATTTATCCTTCATCTGGCATCCCTGTCCGTTGCATGCCGCAATCGTTGTATCCGAGATAAATGAAAGATTATCACCAAACATCGAACCGCCCATAACCGAGCCGATACAAAGTGCCATATCAAATCCAGATGCCTTGGATACGGACACTGCGATCGGCGTGATCAATGTAATTGTCCCAACCGACGTTCCCATGGCAACCGACACAAAACAGGCTACCACAAATAATACCGCAACTGAAAATCTTGCCGGGATCAGTGACAACATGAAATATGCCACACTTTCCGCACTGCTTCTTCCTACCACTCCGACAAATGCCCCCCGCTGTCAGGAAGATTAGAAGCATTGTAATAATATTCTTATCCGCAAGTCCCTGTGCCATAATTTCCAGTTTCTCGTCAAAACTCACCTTACGATTCTGCAGACACGCCACCAGAATTGCCGCAAGAAATGCGATAATGATCGGGACATTATAGAATCCCATCGGAATCTTCATCACATATTCGAATAAAATTCCAAGTCCCAGATAGATACACAAAAATACGCCGATTGGCAGTAATGCTATTGCATTTCCTTTTTTCATTCTTTATCCTCTCATTCTTTCCAATAAACTTTTATGAACATTTCTTGTTCTTCCTTCGGCTTTTCTACCCGATTCCTCCAAGTACAATTCCAAGAATTAACACAATAAAACATACCGGAACATAAAAATATTTACATACCGTATGATACCATGATACATATGGTTTCTCTCTCCCGTATTGACCTGTTTTTCCACAAATGCCTTGCCACATACCCAGAAGAACATGATTCCCGCAAGTCCTGCACCGAGCGGGCAGATATAGATAGACAGTACGTCCATCCAGCCGGATACAATTCCCTGGATCAGGAGTGGATACGATCACTCCGATCCCCGTAAGTGCACATGCCGGATAATCTTCCAATTTTCCAAGCTTTTCCTGAATCGTTTGCGATCGGAGCTTCGTACAGATTGATCAGCGAGGACATACCTGCAAGCAATACTGCGACGAAGAAGATCATCGCGATCAGCCATCCCCCAGGCATTCCTTTGATCAGATTCGGGCAGATAGATGAACATAAGTCCCGGACCACCCTGGTCTAACTGCGCACCGGTCGTTGCCATAACCGGAATGATAACGAGTGTTGCAAGTAACGCTGCAATCGTATCAAATAAAGCAACTCTTTCTGGCAGAAGCCGGAATGTCCTCTTCATCCGAAAGATAAGAGCCATAGATCAGTGTCCCATTTCCCTGCAACAGACAGGGAAAAAATGCCTGGCCAAGTGCGTAGATCCATGTCTTTGATCTGCGAATGCCTTCGGATCTACTCTGAAAATATAACGGTATCCTTCACTTGCTCCCCGGCTGGAATCCGACATAGATTCCCAGAATCACGAAACAATGCGAAGAATATCGGCATCATGATCTTATTTGCTTTTTCGATTCCGCTTCCGATACCAAACATCAGAATGATAATGCCGACAGCGAGTGCAAGTGATCTGCCATATATTATTACCGAAATGCAGACGCCATCTTGACCAAATGCGGCACCAAAGCGATTCATCCACATTTTCAGGCGAAAGTGTTGAACTCCTGTAAATGTTCAACGGCATATCTTAGGATCCACCCCATTACGACCGTATATCCGATCGCCATGGCAAGTGATCCGAATACAGGGGATCATCCCCAGTGCTTCTCCGACTTTTCTCTTTCCCTTTTTTCTCACAGGCAATTCCAAATGCATCGATTGGACCGGCCTTTGCCGCACGCCCAAAACTCATCTCCCCGATCACTCCCGTCGAACCGATCAGTATTACAAATATAAAATATGGTATCAGAAATGAACCGCCTCCATACAATGATACTCTTGTTGGGAACATCCAGATATTTCCCATACCGACCGCTGAACCGATACAGGCACAGATAAATCCCCATCTGCTGCTAAATGATTCTCTTTTTATTCATAATTTTCCCTCTCCAGCCATTAGGGACGGGGTTTTTGGTCTTTTACTGTCCCTGCCGGCTCAAAATATTCCATACACATGGTAGATTTCTCTATTTTAGCATGATTGCTATAAAACGTCAAAAAAAAGGGATATAAACTTATCCCCTTAGTGTCGCCACCATCCTTTTTCGGCATTGCAAGCACATCCAGTGCTTCCTCTATCGATCTGGTACAGATATCAACATTTGCAATCAGTCTTCCATACGCACCTTCCGCCTCTATAATTCCAACACTGAGTTCTGCTATCCTGCACATAGGCAGGTCATTCCGTCCGTTTCCTACTGCAATACACCGTTTCCCACCCAGTTGCTCTATGATTTTTTTTTTCTTCTGCTGCCTGCATTACCAGGAAATGTCTGTATCTTTAACGGTAGTCCTTCACATATCTTTCTCGCAGTTCCATGTGTATCTGCTGTCAGAACATAAATCTCATATATTCCACTCAGCTTTTTCAGCCGTTCCTTTTTACACTTTCGGGTATTATGCCATCTTTCGCAATAGTTCCGTTATAATCCAGAATCAGATATTTTAGATCCATCGTTTTATATCCAGGAATTTCTATTCTCATACGTTCTCCTTTACTCTTACATATACTGTATCTGCTCTCTCGCAGGTTCGGATGACGGATGCTCAAAGAATGTCTTTGTGTCTGTCACTTCCAGTACTCTTCCCTGATCCATAAAGATAATCTGATCTGCAATTCTTTTGCCTGTGCCAGATTATGTATGTTACGATCACAAATGTATATTTTTCCCTTTAATTCCAGAAGTGTCTCTTCTATCGCAATGGTATTCTTCATATCAAGCGCAGAACACGGCTCATCCAACAGCAGAATTTCCGGATTCACACACAAACTTCTTGCTATGGCAAGACGCTGTTTCTGTCCACCGGATAATTTTTTGCAGACTTCTTCAGTTGGTCTTTTATTTCATCATATAGTCTTGCTTTCTGCAGACACTCTCTGGTGATCCGCTCTATTTCTCCGGCTTCTCTAATTCCATGATATTTCAGGACGTATGACAGATTCTTCTCTATACTGTACGGAAATGCGATCGGCTGTTGAAATACCATTCCGATTCTGGTTCTTAATACTTCCGTTGAAAGTCCTTTAATGTCTTCGCCGTCAAGAATGATCTTTCCTTTATAAAAGCCGCCCTCCTCTTCTATCATTCGGTTTAATGTCTTTAAAAATGTTGTCTTTCCGCAGCCGGATTGTCCGACGATGGCAGTAATCTTTCCTTCCGGTATCGTAAGACTGATATCATGCAATATCTCCTGTCTGCCAAATCCACAACTTATCTGTTCTATCGTTAACATATCAGTAATCCTTTTCGTATATAAGTAATACATTTACATATGATCTGTATGAGCAGTAAGAAAATAACATCAGTACGAACGCCGTTCCATATGCATAATCCAGAGAAAAATCCATTATTTACCAGCATATACAGATGATACGGCAATGACATAAATGGATCCGTAAGTTTTCCCGGAACATCTGCGACCATAACCGCACCCGTATACAAAATCGGTGCAACCGCTCCCATTCCGTATGCCATTCCAAGCGCCACCGTTCCAAGCAATTCCACTGCACAGACCGGAAGAATTAATCGTATGACCGCATATTCTCTGGACATTCCAAGTGCCAGTGAATTCTTCATGTATTCTGTTCCCTTTTCTTTCAGTATCTTTTCTGCACGGATTGCAATAAACGGCACAATCATAACAGCCACACAAATAGCTGAACATAAGAGACTTCTTCCCAGACCAAACTGATAGATCAACAACGTATAGCCGACTAATCCGAACAGAATAGAAGGAATTCCGGACAGTCCTGTAATGCAGGCACTGATTACATGGTAAAATATACTTTTCCTTGTATAAAACACAAGATAAACAGCCACACCGATTCCGATGATTCCCCCATGAGTGCCGAAAGTGCGCCAAGATAGATAGATCCCATCAGTGCCGGATAGATTCCACCTGCTGTTCCAAGCGGTACCCCCGCCGGCTTATCCAGAATAAACGAAAGATTCATCACATTCTTTCCCTTCCAGAGGATATACAGGAATAAGAACAACGTCACTGCAATTGTAAGAATTCCAAGGATCCCTGCCAGGATGCGTATCACATAATTTGTCAGTTTATTTTTCATGTTCTGCAAACCTCCTCTTCAACAACTGCCCTGCCAGTGTCACTACAACAAGTATCACAAGCAGCACAAAGATTTGCCACATAAAGCACCGACAAGATGTATACTTCCGTATTCAATGCTTCCCATCTCAAGAGCTGTCAGCGCCGGAAGCGTCTGCCCGCGTCCCAACAGCTTCGGAAAATTGCAGAATTACCGATCACCATCATTACGCCATCGTCTCCCCAAGCGCACGTCCGAATGCCATCATCGCACTTGCTACAATTCCCGGCCGGATTGCCGGAAGTATCACTGATCAACACATATTCTCTTGATAAGCCAAAGTGCCAGTCCGGATTTTTCATATGTCCGTTTTGCATTTACTAGTGATTCCTGACATGTCGATACAACATACGGCAGAAGCATGATTCCCAGTACAATACCTGCCACCAGTACACACTGTCCCGCTGCCATCTTCAGATATTTTACAAATGCTTTTTACCAGCACGGTTAATCCGATAAAGCCAAAGATTACCGATGGAATACCTGCTACCAAATCTATAAAGGCCAGGCAGACAGATGCAAGTTTCTTTGGCATGAAAAAAGTAAGAAAAGCAGGCACATGCCACTCCCAATATCATCGCAAACAGTACTGCCAGTCCGGACACATACAAAGTACCTGTAACAGCCGGGAGAAGACCATACTGCGGGGCCGCACTTACCGGACGCCATTCCGATGACGGCAGAAACATTTTGATTCCTACTTCTCTTAATGCCGGAATACTTTCCATCAAAATATGTATCAGCATAATCCCCATCAGTGCCGCTACCACAAAAAAGCAATCATATATATCAAGACTTTACAAAATGTATTTGCTATTTTTCTGTACATAACAAAGTCCTTTCTTGCATACTTTGGTAAAAAAAAAGGATGTATCTATACGACACACCCTTTTTCATATTTTTTCTATTTCATTGGAATGAATCCCATATCTTCTACAGTCTTTTTGTCCTGTCTCTCAAGGATAACATCCAGGAATGCCTGCTGAACATCTGTCGGATCCCTGAACCAACGATCAAAAGTGGTCTCTGGATAATGTAAGAACCATCAATGATATTTTTCTTTTGTCGGCTCTACACCATTTACCTTCAGAGTAACTACTTTACCGGCGTTCTGATTTGCAACACCAAATGATGCATATCCGATTGCATATTTGTTATCAATGATATCCTGTACCAGTTCTCCCCATAGAAGATGCCTGAATTGCTTCGCTGGATACCTCTGTATCACCCATGATGTTCTTCTGGAATACTTCATGTGCCCCACCATTGATATCACGTGTGATCACTACAACCTTTTTCATCAGGAAGAGAAGGATCAAGATCCTTCCATGTTGCATATTTACCTGAGAATAATGAAACGATCTGCTCTGTTGAAAGATCATCCAGAACACCTGTTACAGGGTTTTCAGGATTAACAGCGATTGTTAATGCATCAATACCTACCTGATATTCTTTTTCGTCTTTAATTGCTTCTTTTTCCTCATCTTTTACACTTCTTGCCACCATACCAAATGTAGAAGTTCCATCGATGACTGCTTTTGTTCCCTGTCCGGATCCACCTGCTGATACATAGATTGCAATGTCTTCTTTTGGAAGTGATGAATCATATGCATCCCATGTTCCATATGTGTCGAAGAAATCTGTCGCAATCGATGTAATAACCGGTGCTAATGTAGATGATCCGTTAAATAAGATCTGGTTACTCTCTGTTTTCTTCTCTGTGCTCTCTGTCTTCTTTGTATCCCCAGAGTCAGAAGATGCCTTTTTGTCTGATCCACATCCTACAGCCATTGATGCAACCATGGCTGCCGCAAGAAGGACAGACATCAATTTCTTTTTCATAGATATTTTTCCTCCCATTAATAAATTTTATCTATATTGAATAGTATAGACTTGAATCCAATTATTTTCAAATTGATAATGCCTATAAGCGCATCCACTTATAGGCATTATCAATATATTTATGTAAGTTTTTTCGGAATTTTGCCTTACTCTTTCACTTCTACCTTAGATTGCATCCAACGCATTCGAAATATCTGCAATCAGATCCTCTTTATCTTCCAGACCAAGACTGATACGAATCAGTTCAGCCGGTACTCCTGCCTCTTTTAACTGTTCATCCGTCATCTGTCTGTGTGACGTTGCCGGATTCAGACAACAAGTTCTTGCATCTGCTACATGCGTCTCGATCGCACCGAGCTTTAATGTCTTCATGAAGATAGATGCTGCTTCTCTTCCACCTTTTAATCCAAACGATACCACTCCACATCCGCCGTTCGGAAGATATTTCTGTGCTCTTTTCATAATATTTATTAGAAGGAAGTCCGGATAGTTCACATATGCTACCTTTGGATGTGCTTCCAGGAATTCTGCGACTGCCTGTCCGTTCTCCACATGTCTCGGCATACGCACATGAAGCGATTCCAGACCAAGATTTAAGATAAATGCATGCTGCGGAGACTGAATAGATCCAAAATCACGCATGAGCTGCGCAGTACATTTGGTAATGAATGCACCCTCTTTTGCCAAATTTCTCGGCATATGTAATTCCATGATATGATTCATCAGGTGTGCAGAGTCCAGGGAACTTGTCTGCATGTGCCATCCAGTCAAACTTTCCGCTGTCCACGATAGCTCCACCGACTGCTGCACCATGACCATCCATATATTTAGTTGTAGAATGTGTTACAATATCTGCTCCCCATTCAATTGGTCTGCAATTAACTGGTGTTGGGAATGTATTATCGACGATAAGTGGTACACCATGTGCATGTGCTGCTTTTGCAAATTTCAATATCCAGTACGGTAAGTGCCGGGATTGGCAATTGTCTCACCAAACATTACTTTTTGTATTTGGCTTAAATGCTTCATTTAACTCTTCTTCTGTTGCATCCGGTGACACGAATGTTACATCGATTCCCATCTTTTCTCATCGTTACATCGATCAGGTTAAATGTTCCACCGTAAATGGATGAAGATGCTACAATGTGATCTCCGCACTCACAGATATTAAACAGTGCGAAGAAATTGGCTGCCTGTCCGGATGAAGTCAGCATCGCTGCCGTTCCACCTTCCATCTCTGCAATCTTCTTGGCAACCATATCATTAGTCGGATTCTGCAATCTGGAATAAAAAATATCCTGACGCTTCCAGATCAAATAATTTTCCCATATCTTCACTGGTTGCATATTTGAATGTTGTTGACTGTACAATCGGAATCTGTCTTGGTTCTCCGTTTCCCGAGTATATCCGCCCTGTACACATTTTTGTTCCTATTCTCTGTATTCATTCATGAATTCTCCTCCCTTAGTGCATGTTTTTTCACGCACTCGCTAAATCATACCTTTTTAGTATACTTTAGCACTATATCGAGGGAATTTCAAGGAAAGATAATAAGACTTCAATTTATCGTCTTCTCAAATCATACAATGGATTCTTGCCGAAGAACATGGGAATAAAGAAAAAACTGCCAAACGTCTTGGCATAAGCAGAAGCACTCTCTGGAGAATGTTGAAAAAAAAAAAAGGATCACAAACGGAAGGATGAAGTAATACGCCCCTCGTCTAATTAACAGGGAACATATTACTTCATCCTCTTCCATCTGTGATTCTTTTTATTTCATATTCATATTATTTACTCGATCGCATCCGTCTCAATCACAAATTTTACATTACCATCCATTGCTTTATCCTTACCGCTGAATGTACTATATTTTGCAATTTTCTGATGTCAGCACATCGATTCTGTCGATTACATCACCAAGTTCATCTTCTACTGTGCTCTTTTTAACTTGCTGGTTCCTTCTTTGTCAAAAATTTTTGCCATGCCTTCTGCAAAGCTCTTTGCACCTGACTGAAGTTCGAAGCTCCGCTTCTAAGTGCACCGCTGTTGGCTGCAAGTGTTGCAGATCCGGAAAGACATCTGGCTTCCCAGGGTGTTCAGTCCGCTTGCCAGCTGATTGGTTCCACTCTTTAAAGTATTCACACCGGCTACCAGTGTCGGGCTGTTAGATCTCAGTTTGTTTGCACCTCCTACTAAGGAGTCATTATATCCACTTTAACTGTGCGAATCCTTTATTCAATGATTCCCCTTGATTGCTGTCGGGAACTGAGCGGATGTTGCATTATTCAATGTTGCCAGATTGCTGTGCAGTGTTCCGATCGCACTGTTCAGTCCCTGCATACCTTTTAACATCTACACTTCCTGTCAGTGTACTTAACTGTCCTGCCTGTGCAAGAACACCTTCTGCATCTTCGATACTCTTCAACTGTTTTTTAATTCCGGAAGAGCTTTGCTCAATGCTTCCGATGATTTCGCAATGTAGCTGCATTTGTCATGATCGTTGCAGCACCGGCTTTTAATGAATCTACATCTATTGTCGGCATCTTTGTAGTATCAATGCCTGTTAACTCTTTGAGATTCTGTACGGAATCTGTGGAAGCTTTTTGCACTCTTTCTCAGTGCACTGATCGAACTCTGTAATTGTTTTGCTTCTTCGGAATTCTTATCTGAGATTTCACATACTTTGCTTCCAGTGTTTTTTATAGATGCTGCAATAGAATCGGAACTGTTCTTCGCTGCTGTCTTTGCAGCCTTAATCGTCTGATTATCAGAAGCAACTTCCTCATTGATATTCTTGCATGCATTCTGTAATGCTGTCTGCGAGCTGCATCTATATTTTTTCAAGCGATTCCTGCATACTCTGTAATGTCTGGCCGATTGTTGTAAGTGGTTTTCTCGATACCTTCCGTAAGTGTTCCGCTTAATGTCTTCGTCTCTTCCATCAGCGTATTTCCGGTTGTTACCATAGAATTTACCTGAGACATCAGACTTTTTACTTCTTCTGTTCCAAGTGTTGCTTTCATCTGTGCAGTTCCTGCCGCCAGTGCTTTGATGCTGCCTGAAGGTCTTCTGTCGTTGCACCCCTTACCATCTGTTGCAGCCAAAGCCATCTGTTTGTACCTGCTTCCAGTCCTGTACTTTAACTGTGTCAGCTGTGAAGCCTGGCTGCCAGCTTGCTTCTCGCCGGCTACATAACTGTTCACACCGTGTCGTATTTCCACACCACTTGTATAATCCTGTACACCTTTGACAACTTTGTTTACACCATTCACATACTCTGTGACGCTGCCATTCAGCTCTCCGTTAGAACCAAGGTATTTCTGGATACCGGCATTCAATGTATCAACGCCTTCTGTATAGCTGTTCACACCATCTGCAAGTGTTCCTGCTCCATCTCTGCAAGTGTATCGGAACCACTTACTAACTGAAGTGGCCGCATCCTCTCCAGATCATCAGAGCGTTCTGAAGATCATCTACATTTACGATACTGTCCATATCCACATCATCTAACAGATCAGATAATGCAACAGTATAAGTAGAAGACATTGTAAAATCTTTTACATCGGCTTCGATACTTAAGCTTTTCCGGAATTGTAACTTTGTCGTCTTCTTCGCTGCTTAAGTTCAGGCTGTCTTTTAATCCCGGCATTCCGAATCCGACTACGATATTCTTATTTCCATCAGAAATGATCTTTGCCGTTATCAATCGTTACATTGCTGAATGTCTCATTCGGAAGTATCATACCTGTCATCATGACGAATGGTGTATATACTTCTGTATCTTTTCCGTCTACAGATACATTCTGCTTTTCATTATTCTTATAATCCACTGTGATCTTCAGGTGTCCGCTCTTACCCTTTAACTCAGACGGCTTCATCTGTTTTCCATCCAGGTAATATTTTAATTTAACAGATACCGGAAGTTTCTTATCTGTCGTTCCCTGATAGTAGATATCCTCGCTATCAGTAGACCATGTCAGCTTATCTCCATCTGACGTATATTTTTCATCACCTTTTACATTCTTGATATCGCTCAGTGTACTCTCGTCTTCCAGATCTCCGGATACACTTCCTGAATTCTTAAGCCAGTTAGATACGGTTACCTTATCCGTCTTACCACTTGCCTTGGCATTCACGTATACTGTTTCTTCTTTATATACATCACTGTCTGAAGTTCTACTTGCCGCGAAAGCTGGTGTCACACCCATCATCACTTGACATTCCGACTGCTACAGATGCTGCAATTTTTCGTTTTATTTTTTCTGTTCTTATTCATAATTCCTGCTTCCTTTTTCTTAATTATCATGGATTGTTAATAACAGGTTACTTTGCTTCACTTGTCTGTGCTTTTTGCCTTTTTCCAAGAAATCCGATGGATGTCTTGCAGATTAATTTGTCAAATATCATGAACATTGCCGGCAATACCAGAAGCACGACTACCATACTGATAATGGCTCTCTTGCAAGCAATGTACAGATCGAACCGATCATTTCAACCTGAGAATAGCAGGCAACTCCGAATGTTGCAGCAAAGAAGCTAAGTCCACTGCTGATGATGGACGGCATACTCGTTTTATTGTGCAATGCTGATTGCTTCCATCTTATCTTTTCCAAGGCTTCGTTCTTTCTGATATCTTGTCGTCATCAGGATTGCATAGTCAACGGTTGCTCCCTAACTGGATCGCACCGATCACGATACTTGCCACAAACGGAAGACTGATTCCCCCTGATAATACGGAATTGCCATATTAATCATGATCGCAAAATTCAATAACCGCTACCAGGATTACCGGCAGTGAGATCGATTTGAAAATGATCAGAATGATTACAAATATAGCTGCGATCGAGATAATATTTACATTAACCAGATCAACATCTGTAACATCCTGCAGGTCTTTCATCAAAGGTGCCTCTCCGATGACCATTCCGACTTATCGTAGGATTTTACGATCTTATCTATCTTTTTGATCTGTGTATTTACCGGATCTGTTGCGGATTCATATTTCGTACTGACGAATGCCAGTTCATAATCCTTACTCTGCATCATCTTACGGACATCCTTTGGAATCATGGAATCCGGTACGCTAGGACCGATCAGTGAACTCATGCTGATGGTCCATTTTACACCTTTTACTTTATCGATCTTCTTGAACATCTGCTGCTTATCCTTTGGCATCATGTTCTTATCCATCATGACGATGTGCATGTTACTTGTACCCAAAGTCATCTTTTTACTTTTTTGATCGACACATTACTGTTCAGTGTTGCAGGAAGTGAATCTGCAATGTTGTAGTAATCTTTGTATGATTATTACCGTAAATTGCAGGAAGTAATAAGTACAAGAAATGCTACGATCCATACTTTATAATGCTTTGTGATAAAAAGCGGATGGACGATCCATGTTGCTTAACAGTAATTTGTGTCTTGTCTTTTCAATCGGCTTATCAAATACAAGGATCAGTGCCGGCAGGATCGTTACACAACAGATAACGCCGATCACAACACCTTTCGCCATTACAATACCAAGGTCACGTCCGAGTGCAAATGTCATAACACACAGTGCGATGAATCCGGCTACGGTAGTAACGGAACTTCCGACTACTGATTTGAATGTGTTAGCAATCGCATGCCCCATGGCTCTTTCTTTCTCGCCAGGGAATCTCTTCTTATTCTCTTCATAACTATTCAGAAGGAAGATGGAATAATCCATGGTAGTACACCAAGCTGCAGGACTGCTGTCAGTGCCTTAGTGATATAAGAAGTTTCACCAAGTATAATATTACTTCCAAGATTATACAGAATCGCAAGTCCGATACTTAACAGGAACAGAAACGGAACAACAAATGATCCTGATGTAATCTCCAGAACTACCAGACTCAAAGTGCCGCGATTACTACATAGATTGGAAGTTCTTTCATTGCTATGTTCTTAATATCTGTAACAATTCCTGTCATACCGCTGATGAAACACTGTTTATTCGCAATCTTACGAAGCTGTGTCAGTGCCTCCATGGAATTATCGGATGATGTCGTATCATCGAACAATACCAGCATCATCGTGGCATCTCCATTGATAAATGCTTTTCTTATATCTTTTGGAATCATCTCTACCGGAAGACTGATATCAGCTACATCGTCATACCAGAGTACGTCCCGTACATGCGGCACTTTTTCAAATTCTTTTTCCAGCTTCTGTACGTCTTTCATATCCATGTTCTCAACCGCGACCATGGAGAACGCACCCATTCCAAACTCATCTACCAGTATATCCTGCCCTTTTACCGTCTCCAGGTGATCCGGCAGGTAACTCAGCAGGTCATAATTTACTTTCGTCTTTTGCTATGCCGATTACTGACGGAATAATTAATAAACTCCAATTATCAACATCAGTATTCTGTGCTTGGCAATCCATTTGCCAACTTTTGACCATTATTTCCTTCCATCTCCTCTTATTTTTTCTTTATGCATTTATTATTATAGCCAAGAATGACCAGTAGTCAATATTTTATTTAAATTATTTTTTTTATTTCGTTGATAATAATCTTTATCCATATTGGCGCACACAAAAAAAAGAAACAGCACATCCCGTGTTGTTTCTTTTTTTGTTTCTATTCTATAATTTGTTATTTCACATTTCAAGAGAGCAGCTTAATGCCTCTGCTACTTCCGGCAGCTTTCGTTTGTCATGCATAGCAATACGTACCGAACGAAGCTACTGA
>VOFK01003865.1_pt1 | contig 19832 bp, 14 predicted proteins | sample 5384121 | NCBI WGS metagenome assembly VOFK01 (sample SAMN12384730, study PRJNA508395) | human gut metagenome | isolation source: healthy gut J | host: Homo sapiens | reverse complement strand
ATTACGTATTTTGGATCACTTGCCTTTACTTCCTTTTCTTCACAGAAAAGTAGCCCCTGCCCCCTCATTGCAAAAACTTTCCCCCCGTGGTATAATATAAAATCGACTTAATGGCAAAGGAGGGACTCCCATGGATGTCCGCGTCGGCGATATTCTGCTGATGAAGAAAAAGCACCCCTGCGGCGGGGAGGAATTCACCGTCACCCGCAGCGGCATGGATTTTAAGCTGGTATGCCGCACCTGCGGCCGGGAGATCATGATCCCCCGTGCCAAGGCCGAACGCCATATCAAAAAAATCACCCACCCGGAGGAGCAGTAGCGGTGCCTTATGCCACTAAATTCGCATAAGGAGTTTTTGCCATGCTCGAAGGACTTTTGGCGGCGCACCGCCGCTACGATGAACTTTCCGCCCAGCTTTCCCAGCCTGATGCCGCGTCGGATATCGGCCGCTACCGGGCCTTGATGAAGGAATATAAGGAGCTGGAGCCGCTCTCCCGCCAGTACCTGGCGCTGGCCGCTGCCGAGGAAGCGCTGGCCGAAGCCAAGGAGCTGCTCTATTCCCACGATGCCGAGCTTTCGGCTATGGCCGCCGAGCAAAAAGCGGAAGCGGAAGCGGAGATCACCCGCCTGACCGAGGAAGCCCGGCTGATGCTGCTGCCCCATGACCCGCGGGATGACCGCAGCGTCATTATGGAGCTGCGTGCCGGCACCGGCGGGGAGGAGGCCGCTCTTTTTGCGGCAGACCTGTACCGCATGTACAATCTGTATGCGGCTGCCCGCGGCTGGCAGGTGGAGCTGATGAACGCGGGTGAAACGGAGCTGGGCGGCTACCGGGAGATCGTTTTCTCCATCGAGGGGGAAAAGGTTTTCTCCCGCTTAAAGTTTGAAAGCGGCATCCACCGGGTGCAGCGGGTGCCCGTCACCGATAGCCAGGGTAAGATACAGACCTCCGCTGTGACCGTAGCGGTGCTGCCGGAGGCCGATGAGGTCGAGATCCGTATTGACCCAAAGGACCTGAAGATAGATACCTTCCGTTCCAGCGGGGCGGGCGGCCAGCACATCAATAAAACCGAGTCCGCCATCCGCATCACCCACCTGCCCACCGGGCTGGTGGTGGAATGCCAGGACGAGCGAAGCCAGTATAAAAATAAAGACCGCGCCATGAAGATCCTGCGCAGCCGCCTGCTGGAGCAGGCCGAGCAGGAGCAGAATGACTCCATCGCCGCCGACCGCCGCCGCCAGGTCGGTTCCGGCGACCGCAGCGGGCGCATCCGCACCTACAATTTTCCCCAGAACCGGGTCAGCGATCACCGCATCGAGCTGACGCTGTACCGACTGGATGCCGTGATGAACGGCGACCTTGACCTGCTCATCGAGCCGCTGCTGGCGCACGAGCAGGCCGAAAAACTGCAGAACAGGGAGTATCCCGAATTATGATGAAAACCGAACTCATCCGAATATATGACCCCGCTGAGGACGCCGAGGGCGTGCTGCGCGCCGGGGATATCCTCGCGCACGGCGGACTGGTCGCCATTCCCACCGAAACGGTGTACGGCCTGGCCGCCAATGCCTACGATGAAGCGGCTGTCAAGGCGGTATACGCCGCCAAGGGCCGCCCCAGCGATAACCCCATGATCGTCCACATCGCGGAGCTTTCCGCCCTGCCGGAGCTGGTGACCGCCATCCCGGAAAACGCCAAAATTCTGGCGGAGGCCTTTTGGCCCGGTCCCCTCACCATGGTGCTGCCCCGCTCGCCCAAAATCCCCCTGACCACCACCGGCGGCCTTCAGACCGTCGCTATCCGGATGCCCAGCCACCCGGTGGCCCGTGCCGTTATCCGGGCGGCAGGTGTGCCGTTGGCCGCCCCCAGTGCCAACCGCAGCGGCAGTCCCAGTCCCACTACCTTCCGCCACTGTGTGGATGACCTGTGGGGCCTGGTGGATGCCATTGTGGAAAGCGACGACTGCACCGTCGGGGTGGAATCCACCGTTCTCTGCTTCCTGCCGGACGGGACCCCGCAGGTGCTGCGCCCCGGCGCTGTCACCCCGGAGGAGATCCAGCGGCGGTGCGGATGCGTCTCGGTCGCCGAGGCCGTCCTACATATGCTCCCGCAGGATGCCGCGGCCCCCAGCCCCGGCATGAAATATAAACACTACGCCCCTGCCGCCACCCTTACGCTGCTGTGCGGCAGCCGGGAGGATTATGCCGCCCGGGTGAACGAATACTACGAGACCCTGCAGCGGGCAGGGGAGGAGGACGGCTTCTACGCCATGTGCTTCGATGAGGATGTTTCCCTGCTGGAGGCTCCCACCATCAGCTACGGCGTGGCCTACGATTATCCCTCCCAGGCGCAGAACCTCTTTGATGTGCTGCGGCAGCTGGATAAGCTGCAGGCCACCGAGGTGTATGTCCACGCCCCGGAACCGGAAGAGATGGGCCTTGCTGTCTACAACCGTCTGCTGCGCGCCGCCGCTTTCCGGGTGGTCCACCTCTGATTACTTGCTTTGCCCCGCTGCCGTCGGCGCCCGTCTTGGCAGCCACCGGCTTCTTCCTACCCCAACCAGAACCGAGGTGATTTTATGCTCCGTATCGGCCTGACCGGCCCCACCGGCAGCGGTAAATCCACCGTTACCGCCCTCATGCGCCACTGGGGCGGGGTGGAGGTGCTGGATGCCGATACCATCGCCCACGGGGTGAATAACAGCCCCGCCTGCACCGCGGCCATCGCGGCGGCCTTCCCCGGCACCCGCCTGCCGGATGGCACCATCGACCGCAAGGCACTGGGCGCCATTGTTTTCTCCCGGCCGGAGGAACTGAGCCGGCTGGTCGGCATCACTTTTCCGCTTATCCTGGCGGAGTGCGAAGCCCGCATGGATGCCGCTGAAGCGGCCGGCTGCCGCGCCTGCGTGCTGGACGCCCCCACCCTGTTTGAAAGCGGCGGCGATAAACTCTGCGATGTTATCGTCAGCGTGGTGACCCCGCGGGAGGAGCGCCTGCGCCGGGTGCTGGAACGGGACGGCATCACCAGGGAAGCCGCCGAAGCCCGTATGAGCAACCAACACGAGGACGAGTATTACACCCGCCGCTCCCACTTTGTCATCACAAATTCGTCGGATCTTGCCCACCTGGAAAAAGAGGTGGAGCGCTGCCGCCGGTTTTTGTGCCTATAAATCCATAAAATTATCAAAAAACCGAAAGGAGTAAAATACCCATGAGTGAAAAAACCAAGGGCGAGCAGCTGCGCGAGGAGCTGCTGATGAACCCCAAGAATCTCACCGAGACCATGTCCGAGGAAGAGCTGAAGGCTGCTTACGATTTTTGCGAGGGCTACAAGACCTTCCTGGATGCCGCCAAGACCGAGCGCGAGGCTGTTACCACTGCCGTAGCCATGCTGGAAAAGGCCGGCTATGTCCCCTTTGACCACGCCAAGCAGTACAAGGCAGGGGATAAGGTCTACCTCAATAACCGCGGCAAGGCCCTCATCGCCGCTACCCTCGGCCGCCGCAGCGTCGCCGAAGGCGTCCGCATCGGTGTGGCTCATATCGACAGCCCCCGTCTGGACCTCAAGCCCCGGCCCCTGTATGAGGAGGGCGAGCAGTGCTTCCTCAAGACCCACTACTACGGCGGCATCAAGAAGTACCAGTGGACCGCCATCCCGCTGGCCCTGCACGGCACCATCATCCGCAAGGACGGCTCCAGCCTGTCCGTAGCCATCGGCGAAGAAGAGGGCGATCCCGTATTCTGCGTCACCGATCTGCTGCCGCATCTCGCCGCCGACCAGATGCGCAAGACCCTGGCCGAAGGCATCGAGGGCGAAAAGCTCAATATCCTCATCGGCAGCGCCGCCCTGCGGGATGACACCGGCTCCGAGAAGGTCAAGGTCGCCATTGCCAAGTTGCTGTTCGAAAAATACGGCATCGTGGAAGAGGACTTCCTCTCCGCCGAGCTGTGCGCCGTTCCCGCCTTCAAGGCCCGCGATCTCGGTCTCGATCGTTCCATGATCGGTGCCTACGGCCATGATGACCGCGTTTGCGCCTATCCCATCCTCATGGCGGAGATCGATGAGAAATCCCCCGAGTATACCTCCGTTACCATTCTGGCGGATAAAGAGGAAACCGGCAGCAACGGCCCCACCGGCATGAACTCCTACTTTCTCAAGGATTTCATTGAGGATCTGGCCGATATGGCCGGCTGCAAGGTGCGCCATGTGGCCGCTAACAGCCACTGCTTCAGCGCCGATGTCAACGCCGCCTTCGATCCCATCTACGGCGAGGTGCATGAGCGCCGCAACGCCAGCTACATCAATTACGGCGTCGTGGTGACCAAGTACACCGGTGCCCGCGGCAAGGCCGGCACCAATGACGCCACCGCTGAGATGATGGGCTTCGCCCGCCGTATTCTGGATGCCGAGCATGTTGGCTGGCAGACCGGCGAGCTGGGCAAGGTAGATCAGGGCGGCGGCGGCACCGTTGCCATGTATGTCTCTCAGCACAATATCGATACCGTCGATTTGGGCGTTCCGGTGCTTTCCATGCACGCCCCGTTCGAGGTCGTCGCCAAGGCCGATGTCTACATGACCTATCGTGCCATGCGTGCCTTCTACAAGTAATTTCCCCTCTGCGTCATCACGCTCCGGGCCTGTCCCATTTATGGGATAGCGTCCGGGGCGTTTCGCCGTCTTTCGGGGCGTTTCTGGTCAAAATTTCCGTCACTAAAATTTCACCATTTTTTTTGGAATTTCTGCTTGACAAGGCCCCGTTTCGGGACTACAATAATATACTGTATCATAATGGCTTTTTATGACTAAACGGTATTGTCAAGTGTGCATAAGTCACGATAATACTCTCGTGATACTGTGCATAATCAACAAATATTTATGCAGTCATTGATGTCCAAGTGATGGCGAAAAAATGATGGAATGGAGTGGAACATCGGATGGTAAACACCAAACCCGTAAAACTGGGCAAAAATATCCGCCAGAGCTTTGCCCACATCGATGAAGTGGCCGAGATGCCGAACCTCATCGAAGTACAGAAAAATTCCTATCAGTGGTTCCTGGATGAGGGTCTTCGGGCCGTATTCAAGGACATCTCCTCGATCACCGACTATCAGGGCAATCTGCAGCTGGATTTCATTGATTTTACGCTGGATGACAAACCAAAGTACCCCCTGCTGGAGTGCAAGGAGCGGGATGTAAACTATGCCGCCCCCCTGCGCGTGCGTGCGCGGCTCATCAACAAGGTCACTGGCGAGATCAAGGAATCCGACATCTACATGGGAGATTTCCCCCTGATGACCGATGCCGGCACCTTCATCATCAATGGTGCCGAGCGTGTCATCGTCTCCCAGCTGGTGCGTTCTCCCGGTGTCTATTATGGCATGCACCACGATCCCGCCGGCAAAAAACTGTTTGATTCCACCGTGATCCCCCAACCGCGGCGCCTGGCTGGAGTATGATACCGACTCCGCCGATGTGTTCAGCGTCCGCATCGATAAAAACCGCAAGCTGCCCATCACCACCTTTATCCGGTCGCTGCTGCGCCTGCGGGATGATGTCACCGTCGAGCAGATCAATGCCGATGTGAATAACGCCCTGACCGACCTGCGCGGCACCGATGAGGAGATTTACGAGGTGTTTGGCCGCTATGCCTACCTGGTAAAGACCGCCGAAAGCAAGGATGCCGAAATGCTGGGCGATGAGGCCCTGCTGGAGGTTTACCGCAAGCTGCGTCCCGGCGAGCCCCCCACCATCGAATCGGCCGTGAAGCACCTCGCTCAGCTGCTGTTTGATCCCCGCCGCTATGATCTTTCCCGGGTGGGCCGCTACAAGTACAACAAAAAGCTCTCCCTGGTGCCCCGCATCACCGGCCAGGTGCTTTCCCGCCCTGTGGCCGATCCCCGCACCGGCGAGATCCTCTTTGAGGCCGGCGCCCTGCTGAGCCGCGACGACGCCCGCCTGCTGGAGTCCCACGGCGTTGATACCGTCTGGATCACCACCCAGGGCCTGACCCCCGCCGGCCTGCAGATGGCCGAGGACGATGGGGTGGAGGAGCTGAAGATCTTCTCCAACGGTATGGTGGATATGGCCGACTTTACCGACTACACCGCCGAAGAGCTGAAGGCCATGGGCATCCGGGAAAGAGTGCGCTTTGCCGTCCTTTCCGAGATCCTGGATATGGGCCTTAACCGCGAGGAAATGGCCGAAGAGCTGACCCGCCGCGCCGATGAGCTGGTCCCCAAGAACATCCGCAAATTTGATATTTACGCCTCCATCAACTACATGTGCGGCCTCCGGTACGATCTCGGCACCACCGATGATATCGACCACCTGGGCAACCGCCGCATCCGCAGCGTGGGTGAGCTGCTGCAGAACCAGTTCCGCATCGGCTTTGCCCGCATGGAGCGCGTCATCCGGGAGAGAATGACCACACAGGCCCAGGATATTGAATCCATCACCCTGCAGGCCATCATCAATAGCCGCCCCGTTATGGCAGCGGTCAAGGAATTCTTTGGTTCCTCCCCCTTGAGCCAGTTCATGGACCAGACCAACCCCCTGGCCGAGTTGACCCACAAGCGCCGTCTTTCCGCCCTGGGCCCCGGCGGCCTCAGTCGTGACCGTGCCGGATTTGAGGTCCGCGATGTGCATTACAGCCACTACGGCCGCATGTGCCCCATCGAGACCCCTGAAGGTCCCAACATTGGTCTGATCTCGTACCTTGCCACCTTTGCCCGCATCAATGAGTACGGCTTTGTGGAGGCCCCCTACCGCCCGGTAGATAAGGCCACCGGCAAGGTGCTGGATACCGTCCAGTATATGACCGCCGATGTGGAAGATGAATACATCGTGGCGCAGGCCAATGAGCCGCTGGATGAAAACGGCCATTTTGTCAACGAAAAGGTTTCCGTCCGGTACCGCGACAGCGTCCAGGAGGTTCCCCGCGACAAGGTGGACTACATGGATGTTTCCCCCAAGATGGTGGTTTCCGTTGCCACCGCTATGATCCCCTTCCTGGAGAACGACGATGCCAACCGTGCCCTGATGGGCGCCAACATGCAGCGTCAGGCCGTCCCGCTCATCAAGACCGAGTCCCCCTATGTCGGCACCGGTATGGAGTACAAGGCGGCCCACGACTGCGGCGTAGTAGTGGTTGCCAAGGAAGACGGCCATGTAAGCTATGTCGATGCTGATCGCATCATTGTGACCGATGCGGAAGGCGTGGAGCATGAATATGAGCTGGTAAAGATGCTGCGTTCCAACCAGGGCACCTGCATCAACCAGCGGCCCATTGTGGTAAAGGGCGAGGAAGTGAAGAAGGGCGATGTGCTGGCCGACGGCCCTGCCACCGCCAACGGCGAGGTTTCGCTGGGCAGGAATATGCTCATCGGCTTTATGACCTGGGAGGGCTACAACTACGAGGACGCCGTTCTCATCAACGAAAAGCTGGTGCGGGACGACCTGTTCACCTCCATCCACATCGAGGAATATGAGACCGAAGCCCGTGATACCAAGCTGGGCCCGGAGGAGATCACCCGTGAGATCCCCAATGTCGGCGATGATATGCTGGGCGCTCTGGATGAGCGAGGCATCATCCATGTCGGCGCCGAGGTACACTCCGGCGATATCCTTGTCGGTAAGGTGACCCCCAAGGGCGAGACCGAGCTGAACGCCGAGGAACGCCTGCTGCGCGCCATCTTTGGCGAGAAGGCGAGAGAGGTGCGCGATACCTCGCTGAAGGTGCCGCACGGCGAGTATGGCATCGTGGTGGACATCAAGGTGTTCACCCCAGAAAACAGCGACGAGCTTTCCCCCGGCGTCAATGAGGTGGTAAGAGTTTACATCGCCCAGAAGAGAAAGATCTCCGTCGGCGATAAGATGGCTGGCCGCCACGGCAATAAGGGCGTAGTTTCCCGCATTCTGCCGCCGGAGGATATGCCCTTCCTGGAGGACGGCACCCCGCTGGATATCGTGCTAAACCCCCTGGGCGTTCCTTCCCGTATGAACATCGGCCAGGTGCTGGAGGTGCACCTGGGCATGGCCGCCAGCCGCCTGGGCTGGCATGTGATGACCCCAGTCTTCGACGGCGCCCACGAAGAGGATATCCGGGAGTGCTTCCGGATGGCCGGGCTGCCTGAGGACGGCAAGAGCGTCGTCTATGATGGCCGTACCGGTGAGAAATTTGATAACCGTGTTACCGTCGGCTATATGTACTACCTCAAGCTGCATCACCTGGTTGATGATAAGATCCATGCCCGTTCCGTTGGCCCGTACAGCTTAGTCACCCAGCAGCCCCTGGGTGGTAAGGCACAGTTCGGCGGCCAGCGCTTTGGTGAGATGGAGGTTTGGGCGCTGGAGGCTTACGGCGCTGCCTACACCCTGCAGGAGATCCTAACCGTGAAATCCGATGATGTGGTGGGCCGTGTGAAGGCGTTTGAGTCCATTGTGAAGGGCCAGAACATTCCGGCGCCCGGCATCCCCGAGGCGTTCCGCGTAATGGTGAAGGAGCTGCAGTCCCTGGGCCTGGATGTCAAGATCCTGGATAAGGACAACGAGGAGATCGACATCAAGCAGACCTACGATGAGGACGAGAACATGCCCATGGCCAGCGACTACTACGATGAAAGCGATGTAGCCGTGGATTCCGAGATCGAGGACAACTACACCATGGAAAACCCCGATGAGGACAGCGATTCCTATGACGATGCCGACTTTGACGGCAGCGAAGATGAGGACGACGACGGATTTGATTTTTAATGATGGAGGGGAAGAACTTTGGATAATAAATCTTTTGAATCGATCAAATCGGGCTGGCTTCCCCCGATGCCATTCGCTCCTGGAGCTACGGCGAAGTAAAAAAGCCTGAGACCATCAATTACCGCACCCTAAAGCCGGAGCGCGACGGCCTGTTCTGCGAGCGCATTTTTGGACCCACTAAGGACTGGGAATGCTACTGCGGCAAGTATAAGCGTATCCGCTTTAAGGGCAAGATCTGCGAGCGCTGCGGCGTGGAAGTGACCCGCGCCAAGGTGCGCCGCGAACGGATGGGCCACATTGAGCTGGCTGCGCCCGTTTCCCACATCTGGTACTTTAAGGGCACCAGCAGCCGCATGGGCCTGCTGCTGAACTTGAGCCCCCGTGTGCTGGAAAAGGTGCTGTATTTCGCATCCTATATCGTCATCGATCCCGGCAACACCAAGCTGAAGAAGTACGCCTTGCTGAGTGAGCGGGAGTATAACGAGTACCGGGAAGCCTATGAGGATGAATTTGATGCCGGTATGGGCGCCGAGGCGGTAAAGAAGCTGCTGCAGCAGCTGGATATTGAGGCGCTCTCGGTTGAGATTAAGGAAGAGCTGGAGAAGGCCACCGGCCAGAAGAAGGCGAAGCTGCTCAAGCGCCTGGATGTGGTGGAAGCGTTCCGCACCAGCGGCAACAAGCCCGAGTGGATGATCCTGGATGTACTGCCTGTCATTCCGCCCGATATCCGCCCCATGGTACAGCTGGATGGCGGCCGCTTTGCCACCAGCGACCTCAATGACCTGTATCGCCGGGTCATCAACCGCAACAACCGCCTGAAGAAGCTGCTGGAGCTGGACGCCCCCGATATCATCGTGCGCAACGAGAAGCGGATGCTGCAGGAGGCGGTGGACGCCCTCATCGATAACGGCCGCCGCGGACGCCCCGTGACCGGTCCCAACAACCGTGCTCTCAAGTCCCTGAGCGATATGCTGAAGGGTAAGCAGGGCCGCTTCCGCCAGAACCTGCTGGGTAAGCGTGTAGACTATTCCGGCCGTTCCGTTATCGTGGTAGGCCCCGAGCTGAAGATGTACCAGTGCGGCCTGCCCAAGGAGATGGCGCTGGAGCTCTTTAAGCCCTTTGTAATGAAGCGCCTGGTAGATTTGAAGGTCGCTGAGAATATCCGCAAGGCCCGCAAAATGGTGGACCGTGGTTCCCCCAAGGAAGTTTGGGACGCGCTGGAGGTGGTCATCAAGGGCCACCCCGTGCTGATGAACCGAGCGCCTACCCTGCACCGTCTGGGTATCCAGGCATTTGAGCCCATTCTGGTGGAGGGCCGCGCCCTGAAGCTGCATCCGCTGGTTTGTACCGCATTCAATGCCGACTTCGACGGCGACCAGATGGCGGTCCATGTGCCGCTTTCCGCCGAGGCGCAGGCCGAGGCCCGCTTCCTGATGCTGGCGGCCAATAACCTGCTGAAGCTCTCTGACGGCCGGCCCGTGGCTGTGCCTTCTCAGGACATGGTGCTGGGTTCCTATTACCTGACCACCATCATCGATAAGGTGTACGCCACCGATGAGATCCGCAACCCCGGCGTGTTTACCTCCATTGCCGATTGGGAGAAGGCCTACGAGGCCAACCCACACGATGTGAAGATCTACCGCAGCCCCGATGAGGCGCTGATGGCCTATCAGACCGGGGTGCTGGATCTGCACGAGCCGATTCTGGTGCGTACCACCAAGACACTGAACGGCAAGACCTATACCGGCAGCATCTATACCACCATCGGTATCAATATCTTCAATAATCCCATCCCGCAGGATCTGGGCTTTGTGGACCGCAGCATCCCCGGCAATGAGCTGATCCCTGAGGTCGGCTTCCAGGTGGGCAAGAAGCAGCTCTCCAAGATCATTGACAAGAGCATAAAGAAGCATGGCACCACCGATACCAGCGAGGTATTGGACGCCATCAAGAGCCAGGGCTATAAGTATTCCACCCGTGCTGCCCTTACCGTTGCCGTCTGCGATGCCACCATTCCCCCCAACAAGAAAGAGGTGCTGGCCGCTGCCGAAGAAAAGGTAGCCAAGGTCCGCAAGAAGTACGACCGCGGTTATATTTCCGAGGACGACCGTTACCAGCAGACCATTGCCATCTGGCGTGACGCCACCAACGAGGTAAAGGCCTCGCTGAAGGAGAACTTCGGTAAGCTGAACCCCATCTACATGATGGCGGATTCCGGCGCCCGTGGTTCGATGGACCAGATCAACCAGCTGGCCGGTATGCGCGGCAACATCGCCAATACCTCCGGTCAGACCATCGAGATCCCGATCCGTGCCAACTACCGTGAAGGCCTGAACATCTTGGAATATTTCCAGTCCAGCCGCGGCGCCCGTAAGGGTCTGGCCGATACCGCTCTGCGTACCGCGGACTCCGGCTATCTGACCCGCCGCTTGGTCGATGTATCTCAGGAAGTGATCATCCGTGAGGAGGACTGCGGCACCCATGAGGGCATTGATGTGGAGGCCATCACTGACGGCAACCGCGTCATCGAGGAGCTGGCCGAGCGTCTGACCGGCCGGTACCCCTGCGAGGATGTGGTGAACCCCAAGACCGGCGAGCTGCTGGCCAGCCGGGAGGAGATGATCACCTACAAGACCGCAGAGGAGATCGTAGGCGCGGGCATTACCAGCCTGAAGATCCGCAGTGTCATCAACTGCCGTGCCAAGAACGGCGCCTGCAGCCGCTGCTACGGCGCTAACCTTTCCAATAACGCCCCTGTTGCCATCGGCGAGGCCGTGGGCATCATCGCCGCACAGTCCATCGGTGAGCCGGGTACCCAGCTGACCATGAGAACCTTCCACACCGGCGGTATCGCCTCCGCCAGCGATATTACACAGGGTCTGCCCCGTGTAGAGGAGCTGTTTGAGGCCCGCAAGCCCAAGAGCGTGGCTGTTATCGCCCATAACGGCGGTTTGGTCAGCTTTGATAAGGACAACAAGGGCGTGGATGTGGTGAAGGTGGATGACCCGCAGACCGGCGACCACTTTGAGCATCAGATCGTATTCGGCAGCAAGGTGCGCGTCCATGAGGGCGACTTGATCGAAAAGGGCACTATGATCACGGAAGGCTCCGCCGACCCCAGCGAGGTACTGCTGGTGAACGGCGAGCTGTCGGTGCAGGAATACCTGATCCGCGAGGTTCAGATGGTTTACCGGACCCAGGGCGTAGATATCAATGATAAGCACATTGAAGTCATTGTCCGTCAGATGATGAAGAAGGTGCGCATTGAGGAGCCGGGCGATACCGACTATATCCGCGGCATGATGGCCGACCGCGCTGAGGTACTGCACCTCAACGAGCAGATCGACCGCGAGAACGCCGAGGACGGCGGCAGCCGCCAGAAAGCGACCTATACAGCCATTCTGCAGGGTATCACGAAGGCCTCCCTTGCCACCGATAGCTTTATGTCCGCAGCGTCCTTCCAGGAGACCACTCGTGTACTGACCGAGGCGGCCATCAAGGGCAAGGTAGACCCGCTGCAGGGCCTGAAGGAGAATGTCATCATTGGTAAGCTGATCCCCGCCGGTACGGGCCTGGTGACCTACACCGAGGAGGAAAAGGCCGAGGAAGAAGCCGATGAGGCCAACCTGGAGGCGCTGATGGCAAGCACCAACGCCATAGTGATGTAAGCAAAAAGAAAAAGTCAAATTCCCCAAAACGGGACTGTAAAGTTGGTGAAAAATATCCAAATCACCGCTTGACAATCCCGGGGGGAATTTGGTAAAATATTTAACTGGGCGGGCATTGTTCCGCAAGCTGAATCCGTCATGCAAGCACAACCCGGAAACCCTCCGGGTTTGTGTCCATGAATAAATACTTTTTGATGAAAGGAGGACAACCATGCCAACCTTTAACCAACTGGTTCGCAAGGGCAGAGAAACCGTAGAGAAGAAGGCGACCGCGCCTGCACTGCTGAAGGGCTGGAATGCCAAGAAGCGTGTAATGACCGATCAAAATTCTCCCCAAAAGCGTGGTGTTTGCACCGCGATCCGTACCTCTACCCCCAAGAAGCCCAACTCCGCGCTGCGTAAAGTAGCAAGAGTACGGCTTTCCAACGGCATCGAGGCTACCGCTTACATTCCTGGTATCGGCCATAACCTGCAGGAGCACAGCGTAGTGCTGATCCGTGGCGGTCGTGTAAAGGACCTTCCCGGTGTTCGCTACCACATTATCCGTGGTACTTTGGATACCCAGGGCGTCCAGAACCGCAACCAGGCCCGTAGTAAGTACGGTGCCAAGCGGCCTAAGAAGGCTGGTGCCGCGAAGAAGTAATCACACCCATAATAAGTGCCAAGAAAGATGGCTTTTTAACATAGCCTCTGGACTGGCCGACGGGAGTGGGGACTTACTTTCGAGTACCGAAGATCTCATTTTATTATGAAGGAGGGAAGCGAAGTGCCAAGAAGAGGTAATATCGCAAGACGCGACGTTCTGCCGGATCCGCTTTATAATTCCAAGCTGGTCACCCGTCTGATCAATAACATCATGCTGGATGGCAAAAAGGGCGTTGCACAGAAGATCGTCTACGGTGCATTTGACATCGTAAAGGAAAAGACCGGCAAGGACCCGCTGGAGGCTTTTGAGCAGGCGATGGAGAACATCATGCCCGTTCTGGAGATCAAGGCTCGCCGTGTCGGCGGCGCCACTTATCAGGTACCCATGGAGGTACGCCCTGAGCGCCGTCAGACCCTGGGTCTGCGTTGGCTGACCACCTATAGCCGCAACCGCAGCGAAAAGCTGATGGCTCAGAGACTGGCTGGCGAGATCATGGACGCTATGAACGGCCAGGGCGGCGCCTGCAAGAAGCGCGAGGATACCCACAAGATGGCCGAGGCCAACAAGGCTTTTGCCCATTTCAGATGGTAATTCCGGCGACTACTGCATTTTTACTGTTCTTTGCCCCTGTGGGCATGGAATTCGCAAACTTATTAGGAGGGCATTATGCCAAGAGATGTATCCTTAGAGAAAACGCGTAATATAGGCATCATGGCGCACATCGACGCCGGCAAAACCACCACCACCGAGCGTATCCTGTACTACACAGGCGTAAACTACAAGCTGGGTGAGACCCATGACGGCAGCGCCACCATGGACTGGATGGAGCAGGAGCAGGAGCGTGGTATCACCATCACCTCCGCCGCCACGACCGCCTATTGGAAGGGCCACCGCATCAATATCATCGACACCCCTGGACATGTTGATTTCACGGTAGAGGTAGAGCGTTCCCTGCGCGTGCTGGACGGTTCCGTAACCGTTTTTTGCGCCAAGGGCGGCGTAGAGCCGCAGTCTGAGACCGTTTGGCGCCAGGCTGACAAGTACCATGTGCCGAGAATGGCATTTGTAAACAAGATGGACATTATGGGCGCTGACTTCTACAATGTAGTGCGCATGATGCGCGACCGTCTGAAGTGCAACGCTGTTCCGATCCAGCTGCCCATCGGCGTCGAGGATACCTTTAAGGGTATTATCGACCTGGTAGAGATGAAGGCCTATGTGTACTACGATGACCTTGGAAAAGATATCCGCGTGGAGGACATCCCCGCCGATATGCAGGCCAAGGCCGATGAGTACCACCACGAGCTGCTGGAGCATGTGGCCGAGCAGGACGAGGAGCTGCTGATGAAATATCTCGACGGTGAGGAGCTTACCATCGAGGAGATCAAGAGCTGCATCCGCAAGTCCACCATTGCCAACCACATGGTTCCCGTATGCTGCGGCAGTTCCTACCGCAACAAGGGCGTACAGAAGCTGCTGGACGCCGTGGTAGACTATATGCCGGCTCCCACCGATGTCCCTGACATCAAGGGTGTAAACCCTGACACCGAGGAAGAGGAGACCAGACCTTCCAGCGATGACGCGCCTTTTGCCGCTCTCGCTTTCAAGATCATGACCGACCCCTATGTAGGCAAGCTGTGCTTCTTCCGTGTGTACTCCGGTACTGTGGATGCCGGCACCAGCGTCTATAACTCGGTGAAGAAAAACAATGAGCGCATGGGCAGAATTCTGCAAATGCATGCGAACCACCGCAAAGACATTGAGACCTGCTATGCCGGTGATATTGCCGGTGCCGTGGGCCTGAAGAACACCACCACCGGTGATACCCTGTGCGACGCCAAGCATCCGATCATCCTGGAATCTATGGAATTCCCAGAGCCGGTTATCCGCGTTGCCATTGAGCCGAAGACCAAAGTAGGTCAAGAGAAGATGGGCCTGGGCCTTGCCAAGCTGGCTGAGGAGGATCCCACTTTCCGCACCTACACCGATGAGGAGACCGGCCAAACCATCATCGCCGGCATGGGCGAGCTGCACCTGGAGATCATCGTAGACCGTCTGCTGCGTGAGTTTAAGGTAGAAGCGAATGTGGGTAAGCCCCAGGTTGCCTACAAAGAGACGGTGCGCAAGATGGCCGATGTGGACCACAAGTACGCACGCCAGAGCGGCGGTAAGGGCCAGTACGGTCATGTAAAGATCCGTCTGGAGCCGAACGAGAGCGGCAAGGGATATGAGTTCCGCAACGAAGTAGTGGGCGGCGCTATCCCCAAGGAGTATATCCCCGCTGTCGATGCCGGTATCAGGGGCGCGATGGCCAGCGGTGTACTGGCGGGTTATCCCGTAGTAGACTGCATCGTGACGCTGTACGATGGTTCCTACCATGAGGTAGACTCCTCTGAAATGGCGTTTAAGATCGCCGGTTCCATGGCCTTCAAAGAGGCAATGAGAAAGGCTGACCCCGTTATTCTGGAGCCGATCATGAAGGTTTGCGTGATCGTTCCCGAAGAGTATATGGGCGATGTTATCGGTGACCTGAACTCCCGCCGCGGTCAGATCCGTGGCTTTGAGGACCGCCCCGGTGCCAAGCAGATTGATGCCTTTGTACCGCTTTCTGAGATGTTTGGTTACGCCACCGACCTGCGTAGCAAAACGCAGGGCCGCGGCCAGTACACCATGGAGCCCAGCCACTACATTGAGCTGCCCAAAAACATCGCGGAGAAGCTGGTCACCAGCCGCACCAAGGCTGAGTGATGAACCCCAAGCATGATCCCGAACCCGGAAAACATAAAGGGTAGGGAAAAATAATATTAAAAAAACAAAGTATAACAAAGGGAGGATTTTACGATGGCTAAACAGAAATTTGAGCGCAACAAACCCCACGTAAACATCGGTACCATTGGTCACGTTGACCATGGTAAGACCACTCTGACCGCTGCTATCACCAAGGTTCTTGGTCTGAAGGGCGATGCCGAGTTCATGGCTTACGACATGATCGATAAGGCTCCCGAAGAGCGTGCCCGTGGTATCACAATCAACACTGCCCATGTAGAGTATGAGACCGACAAGCGTCACTATGCCCATGTTGACTGCCCCGGCCATGCCGACTATGTTAAGAACATGATCACCGGTGCTGCCCAGATGGATGGCGCTATCCTGGTAGTTTCTTCTGCTGATGGTCCCATGCCCCAGACCCGTGAGCACATCCTGCTGGCTCGTCAGGTAGGCGTTCCCTACATCGTAGTTTACATGAACAAGGTTGACCAGGTAGACGACGAGGAGCTGCTGGAGCTGGTTGAGATGGAGATCCGTGAGCTGCTTTCCAGCTACGATTTCCCCGGCGACGAGATCCCCGTAATCAAGGGCTCCGCTCTGCAGGCTCTGGAGTGCGACAGCAAGGATCCTTCCGATCCCGCTTACGCATCCATCCTCGCCCTGATGGATGCTGTTGATGACTATATCCCCACCCCCGAGCGTAAGGCTGACCTGCCCTTCCTGATGCCCATCGAGGATGTATTCACCATCACCGGCCGTGGTACCGTAGTTACCGGCCGTGTTGAGCGTGGTCAGGTTAAGGTCGGCGACGAAGTTGAGATCGTTGGTATCCATGACACCCGCAAGACCGTAGTTACCGGTGTTGAGATGTTCCGCAAGCTGCTGGACTATGCTGAGGCTGGCGATAACATTGGTGCTCTGCTGCGTGGTATCCAGAGAACCGAGGTTGAGCGTGGTCAGGTACTGTGCAAACCCGGCTCCATCCATCCTCACACCAAGTTCCGTGGCCAGGTTTATGTACTGAAGCAGTCTGAAGGCGGCCGTCATACCCCCTTCTTCAACAACTATCGTCCTCAGTTCTATTTCCGTACCACCGATGTTACCGGCGTTATCTCCCTGCCCGAGGGCGTAGAGATGTGCATGCCCGGCGATAATGTTGAGATGGATGTTGAGCTGATCACCCCCATCGCCATCGAGAAGGGTCTGCGCTTCGCTATCCGCGAGGGCGGCCGTACCGTTGGTTCCGGCGTTGTTACCGAGACCGCTGAGTAAGTTTCTCACGTTTTTCAGAAGGGCAAAGCCTGCTTTGCCCTTTTTTTTTCTATGTGACCATTGTTCCACGTGCTGAAAGGGAGGCGGAGACATGAGTACAAGCACCATTGACACGAAACCCTGGAGAACAGCGTGCAACAAGGGGTGAACCAGCTGCTGCGGGGGGCTGGGGGAGGCCCTGAAGACCATCCTGGCCTGCCTTTGTTGCTGGTCATCTGTCTGGTGATCAAGGCCATTTTGCTCAAACTGCTGGACCGGGACTGAACCGCTTCAGCCAAGGTGGAGAAAGAGCCTGCACACCGGTTCATCCGGTCCATGGCCAATATCCTGCTGTGGTTTATTACCCTCATGGTGGTGGCGGATTCCCTGGGCATCAACGCCAGCTCCCTGCTGGCCCCTGGTGAGCATTCTGGGTCTGGCGGTCTCCCTGTCGGTGAAGGACAGCTTGTCCAGCCTGGCCGGGGACGTGACCATCCTGGGGACGAAACGCTGGGTGGGGGGACTATGTGGAGATTGGGGAGCAGGGGGACGGTGCAGGAGATCAGCCTGTGGTGGCACACCAAGCGACCACCCGTGACAACCGGCATCCTGATTTTAACAGCCTTGTGGTGAATGCCCAGGTGACTAGCACCACAGGCCCCTGCGCCGGGTGGATCTGACCCAGTGTCGGCCTCTATGACGCGCCGGTGGAGATGAAGCAGACCATCCGGGGGTGCTGAAGGATCACGACGAAAATCCTGCGGACCCGCCCCTGCCCACGTCTGTCTGGGTATGGGGGACAGCGCCATGGGTATACCATCCGGGTCTGGTGCGAGGAGCAGGGGACTACTGGACGGTGTACCACGACCTGCTGGAGGAGATCAAAAACCGCGCTTTGACCGGGGAACATCTCCATCCCCTATCCCACCTGGAGGTCAAACTTCACCAGTCCTGAGGGACCAGACCGACTGGGGGCGCAGAGGCGTTGCCTTTTGGTGGAAGATATGCCATCATGGGCCTGTTTTCAAAAAAAGGAGGAGGGCGAAGGATGACCTTTTTATCAGGAACTGCAGCTCAATCGAGGCCGGGCTCCAAGCTGATGATCCAGGAGAGGCGGTGGGAAGGCGGGCCAAGGTCGGCACCTGCTGGTATCTGGTGAAGATTCTGCTGACCATGGTGTTCTGTGTGGCCTTTTGTCACCCCAGTACGGCTGGTGTTTGGGGGCGGAAGAAACAAACATTGTGGGCGTGGTGGTTTGCCTGCCTGGATGGTGTTCCGGCAGGCGGACCTGGGCATGCGGCGGGGCCAGAGCCTGCTGGCCCTGGGTGTAACGTTTCTGGTGCTGGCCTTTGGCCCCCGGCTGGCCAACCTGGCGGAGCTGGGCGGGGAACTTTGGCTGTCCATGGCCTGAAGGATGCTGCTGGTGATCTGGTGCTGGGCTGCCACAATGAGGATGGGAACCATCTGACCCTGGTGCTGGCTCTGCTGCTGTATGGCTTGACGTGGAGGCGGCGGCGTTTCCCAAGCAGAAGCTGGCAGCTGGCAGTGGGCTGCAGCCTGTTTCCTGATTATGCCCGGAACCACAGAGCGGACTATTGGGAGGAGCATCCCGCCGTGCTCCCGCGCCTGGAGCTTGGGGGAGGCGCGCAGCCGCGCGGCAGCTGAAAGGCGGCCTTCGGGGTGGCCACGGCCTGGTGCTGGCCCATGGTGCTGCAGGCTTTCCCCGCCCCATGTGGATAAGGGATTGCCGCCATGTCGGTGTTGCTGCCAACCGGCGAGGCCATTCCGGCCGAGGTGAAGGGACAGTCTGGGAGCAGCCTGGCGGGGGCGCGGGCTTTTGCCTGCTGTACTGCCTGCTGCCGGGCAGTCTGCTGCCCTATCTGGGGATGCTGAAAGCGCGGCATTGGCGTGGGCGCTTTCCGGTCACCTATGGCTGGCAGGCGTTTGCTCCCACCGCCATGTCCATCATGAGGTGAGGAACCTGGGCCTGCCCGGCGTGGTGCTCTTTCCGGGTGAGCAACAACGCCCCTAGAGGCGCCCATACGCCTGGGCCGTGGACCGGCTGGCCGGCCCGCCGGCGGGTGCTGCGGCGCCGCCAGCTGAATGCGGTGCAGAAGCCGCCACCATTGAAGTTTCGGCGGGCGGCGTTGTCTTATTTGAGGGACCCGTTCAGGTTTTGGCGGGAGGCTGGGGCAGGGCCTGGCGTCCCCCCTCGTTGGTGGAGAAGTCTCCCCCGCCGATGACCTCTTTTTATGGGAGGCGAAGGCGCAGGCCTGTATTTCCTGACCGGGGGTAGTTGGAGACCTGATAGGTATAGCGTTTGACGGTTTTTGCCGGCGTACTGGGACAGGTCGAAGCCCTGGGATTTCTGGAGGGACAGGTACTCGTCGTAGGAGGCGTCGAAAGGTGTCAGGGGAGGCGGATGCTCTCTAAAGCAGGCTCCCTGGGAACGATCAGCCAACCCCTCCAAGAAAACCACCCGATCAGCACGTTGGTTTGATGCTGGGGGGTCCCTTGCAGGTCGGCCACGGCACTTGGCGCTACAGATGTCCAGTCACAGGCCCGGCCCCCAGAACTGAGGGCCAGGGCGGGCTGGGGCGCAGCCGACCCCGCAGCAGCCGGGATGAATTTCTTGGTGATGATCATGGATGTTAGCTCACTCTCAGTGCGGCATGGCGGCAGGGAAAGAGGCCAAAAGCATCTTCTCCTTGGGAAGCTTATGATACAATGGCAAAAGCTTGTTGCT
>VOFK01000786.1_pt1 | contig 19833 bp, 25 predicted proteins | sample 5384121 | NCBI WGS metagenome assembly VOFK01 (sample SAMN12384730, study PRJNA508395) | human gut metagenome | isolation source: healthy gut J | host: Homo sapiens | reverse complement strand
TTTCATGACAATAAACTGTCCCTTTGGCATACTTTTCAGTTCATCAACCGTCATCAATGGTCTGCCTATCATCTGCAATGACTGACTTTTATCTCTGCCCTTGAAACCGAACCGCTTAATACCGTTTGTTCTCCCAAAGATTTTGACTGGAACCTCCGCGACTCTGGCTGTTTGAGAATTTGGGGGCAAATTCGCCGAAAACAGTAAGCTGAGTGTTGTCCGTGATTATTTCCATGCCCCTGTTTGCCGTAGTTCTGTTCAAGCTGCGCAAAGGATTGGATTATCGCCACTATGGATATTTTTTCTTGAACGACCTGCGGAGAACATAGCCTCTGCTCCCTCGATTTTAGGAAAAAGTTCCGAACTCGTCCATGTAAGAACATAACTCTGTTTTTTTAGTTTTCCGGCCATGCTTTCATCGGCTATGACCAGAATCTCACGGTATAACTGCTGAATCAGCAGACTTACCATGAAAATATTTGCTTGTATCTTCTTCGGGCAGAACTATAAAATCGCAGACTTCTCATTGCAGGAACTTCTCTGCGTCCACAGCAGTTCCGAAACAGAGCATTTGCTCCATTTCTGTGTCAAGAAAGCTGTTGAATCGGGAAACGGCAGTGGACATTACCGACAGCATGGACTGGTCGGAAGAATTAAGAGCCGCTCCCGCAAGCCATTTCGCTTTATGCTCCGAGGGAAGCTTGTCCATAAGTTTTGAAAAATACATCTTCGGTTTTGCTTTGGGATTCGGCTGATATTTTGCAAGCAAAGTCCTGTATCAGCTTAAAACAGATACGATATGACGTTCGTTTTTGTCGCCGAACTCAGCTAAAAGCAGTATGACAGAGGCAAGCAAGCCTTCCGCCGCGTCGTAGAAAAAAAGCGTTCTGCCCGTAGTTTGAACTGTCGCCTCCCGCCGATATTGATTATTGTTTTTGCTGTGATTTTAGCGTATTTTTCAGCTTTTGCTTTTAGCCGAAAGGTTTGCTTTATCTTCAAATACAAATCCATGTATTTATTCACAAGATGCAAATATTGTTTTCATCTGAACTTGTGGGATTTCTAAGGTCGAGAACAGAAACATTGTAGCCGTAATACTTGCTTGCGATAGTTCCATAATTTCGCGCCACATCTCCCTTTGTATCAGTTGAGATAAACGACATTCCGCTTGCACAGGCAAGTTCGATGTTAGGATACAAAAGTATGCGGTCTTGCCCACCCCTGCCGCTCTATCATAAGCGTATGGACATCACCGTCATCTCCACAATAGCCACAGTTTTTTTGCCGTGTGTCCGACAGCCGACCACCGTACCCCTTGAACAGTCGGCACTTTCTGACCTTTTCTCCACATCTCTGGCTCGAATTGCAGAGGGATAAAAGTACGCTTTATCTCAGCTTTTTGTCGCCCACCTCGCAGTTCCGTGCTGTCCATTGCCGACTTTCTTAGCTTTTATTCCGTTAAGAGATCTATTGTCAAGCAAATTTACGATCACCAAAAATGCAATGAAAGCTATGACAAGCAAACCCTATTAAAATCATTTGTTTTTCACTCAAAATTTCACCTCCTATCCATAAAAATATGCTTTCTTCTGTATTTAAAAAGAAAAGTTAGTTTGTTATCTTCAAGGTATTGCACCGTGAGGCAGAGGGTATCGCATCAACCAAATTCCATACAAGGTTCAGGTTCGCAAACGATGTCCTCTGATTCGATATGTTCTGCCACAGGTTCAGACAGAGTTTCTTCAACAGCTAAGCTGACAGCCCTATCCGCAAGCTGATACAGGAGTTTCGCCGTATTTATACACTGCTTTCACGGGTACGAGCTGTTTGTCTTAGATCTTTCATTACTGCCGTAACACATTCCTGCAAATTTCTTTGTTTAGCGGTTATTTTGCCTTTATCTGTGTACGGCTTGTACTCTGCTTTCAGCGGCTCTAAGCTTTGCAAACATATCCTTTTAATCACAGCTTTTGGGCAATAAAAAACGCCGAGCCTGCAAAAGCATACTCGGCGAGATATTTGTATTGTTCGTTTTTGAAGGCCGCATAGATCTGAGACGTCAGCTTATCCGGACGGCATTTGAGATACTGCAGATTTTCCGCCTTTCAATGATATTCTTCCTTATGCTTGTTTGGTACAGCAGGCAAAGCATAAACGCCATTCTTCTCCTTTAGCACCTCGTTCCAATCTTTGTACGGCGGTGCAAGACGTTTTACGTTTGGGTATCCGTTCTCATTTAGGATATCCCTTAGACGGTCCAGCAGCCTCGATACCGCCCTCGTCATTATCAACGCAGAGAATGACTTCTGACGGAGGTTAGAATGATTCTTTAAAGCCGTTAAAACGGAATTTTCATAAACGCCGTTCATAGCGATGTAGCTGTGTTTCTGCCAATCTTTCGGATACAGCGTCAGAAAGATCAGCATATCAATAGGAGCTTCAAAGACATAAAGTCGTTCATTCTCTCCGAAATGTGCAAAGCTGTAACGTGTATCAGAACCGCCGACAAGTGATATGAAACGTTGCCTCCAACGCTGTTTGTTGACCGCTTATGTGCCTGTTTAGGCTCGCCGTCTTCTTTAAGCCCGACAAATACGGCATTGTGATGTTCTTTATCCTCGTAAAGTGTGTGTTGCTTTGCGAAATGAGTTATGACCTCGGGAGCGATAAACCGCTGTTTTATGAGGTAAGCATAAACTCTGTGCATATCGCTGTTCGGTTCAGGAAGTCTGAACTCTTTTCTTTTCTTCTTTGAGTATCCGCTTTCGGCGGATGTTGGGACAGCGGAGTTAACCGTCTGCCCTAACAGTTTCCTGCACCGCCGTCTGAAAGTCCATGTCATAGAATTCCTGCATAAACATTATTGCTCCGCCGCCAACCTGATTTTTTATGGTCGAACCATTTTGACCCACGGATAGTTATACTGTCGTGCCTGCCTGAGCCGTCGTAATATATGAGCTTATGCTCTACGCCGGCACGTTCTAATTTTTCACCTCGCATTCGCAAAAAACTCTTCAAGGTTCACGCTGTTGGCAAGGACTTTTTTGCTCGTCTGTGAATGGTGGTATATATGGCATTTTATCACCGCTTTCAATACTTCACATTCTCCGCAAACTTAGCCATCAGCTGTGAAAAAACTCTGCCTTTCCATCATATCTGAACTGAGAAATGCACCCGACACAACGGTAAAGCTTGTTCTCCGAAAGCACAGCGTGGGTTTCCGTGTATCCGAACTGCGTCGCCATACCATCGGATTTCTGAACAGAGCCGTACTGCTGATACTTACCGCTTTGAAACAACACTGCTTGTCATTCGGTAACTCGAAACAAAGTCATCTTCGGTGATACCGCTCATCTGTGCGGAGGTCTGTCCGAAAGTAATAATCTCCGAAAGTTTTCAAGGATATATTCCATATCGTTATCAAGATCACTCTGACTTAATCAATACACAGAACATCGATCATACCGCCGCCGTTTGAGCCTTTCAAAGTAATTTTATTCACACCGTTTGAGTTATCAATTTCGTTCTCAAAGGAACTTTGCCTTTCATTGCTTCTGTTACCAATGCGCTTGTATCTGCAAAGCATATATTTGAATCGAAAAATTCGGCAATAAAGGTGTCCGTCTTTATCTTTTCATCCTCTAAACTGCTTTCAGCCTCCGAAGAGGCAGCCGAGGTCGTGTATGGACTCGGCTGTGGTAGTAGCTGTTGTTTTCGTAACAGCATTTTGAATCGGCGGACTGATCGTTCCGCAAGCTGTCATTGTCAGCATAATCGTCGCTAAAATTGCAGTCATTACTTTTGCTTTCATATTCATTTTTTCCCCTATCAGATTATGCTCCAGATGTACAGCGGACAGGTCAGAGAAAAGATCAAACAGCCGAAAATGATAGCGATCGGCGTCCATTCAAGCTGACCGTGTTTGCGATAATCGAGGTATGCGAGTGTTATCTTCACAAACAGCAGAACTGCAAGTATAACGTCTATCACGGGAAACACCACATTGTTTACGACTGATACGACCTGCGATTTTGCCGTAGTCAAGTGCTTGTCACCGCCCCCCGCAACATCGCCCGAAGCATAAGCTGTTAGCGACATCATAGCCGCAAAGCACACCGAACTTTGCTGCTGCGATCAATTTCTTTTTAGATCTCATTTCACATCATCCTTTCTTTTTGTTTCTTATCATTCTTCTTGCATATGAGCATACCGAAAGTCATAATAACCGCTGTGGCTACGAGATAAAGTTCAACACCATTGTCTGCGGATACACCTGTATTAGGGTATCTATTGTGACTGTAGGAGGAGTTTCAAAGATCAGGCGTATGCTCATCGTACATAACGACATCGGTCACAGTTCCGTCAGCATTCACAGTAAACTTTTATCTCGTTTTGCGATCTCGTAACCGTCGGGAGTAATTGTTTCCGGAGCGTATTCGCTTGCCGGCAATAAGTTTCCCTTCGATCATATGTGGTTCATTTGTGGATACCCATTCCTCAACAACATTTCCGTCCTCGTCAATGATCTGGGCGTTGCGCCGGGCAGTTCCTCACCTGTGGTGATATCCTGCTTGGAAATCTGCACCTTTGTTGTGTCATCTACCATAACGATAAGCGGATTGCCGTTCTCCGAAAGTCACTGTGGCTTCAACGTTTTTCTACCGTAACATTGCCGTAAACATCAATGCTGAACTTAATGTCCGTCGCAATCACATAAACCGTCGGGAGCGGCAATTTCTTTAAAGCACATATTCACCCGCACCAAGCTTTGAAACAACATGATTTGTGCCGTCGGAAACCCATTCATCAACTACATTATCCTCAGAGTCAATAAGCTGCATTTCTGCGCCGATAAGTTCCTCGCCGTAAACATTGACCTTTGAGATCTCGATTGTGATTGGCTTGTTGACAGCAGTTATTTCAACCACATCGCCGTCCTCAGAAACAGTAACAGGATAGCTCTCATCACTAAAAATATATCCTGTGGAGTTTTCGATTTCATGAATAATATACTCGCCATAGGGGATTTCGTCGAACACAAAATATCCGTTTTTCATCTGAAGCGGCAGTCATTACTGCAGTATCTCTGCTGAACTTCACACAGTCGGCAGTAAACAGACCGAACACCACATTTTCAAGAGGTTCATCGCTCTCATTTACCTTGATACCCTCGACTTTTCCGCGCTTTAATTCATTTACGAACTGACCGCAGTCAATAGAAACTGTAGTTACTTCCTGACCCATATACTCAAATGTCACAAGGTACTTTTCACCGTTAAGAACATAGTGTTCATCGGTTGCAATTTCCTGAACATAATACCTGCCGAAAGGTATCTGTACATCAAATTTTGCGGTCATATTCTCATCAAGTGAAACCTCTGAAAGCAGTCCGTCAGCAGGAATAACCGTACCGTCAGCCGCCGTTATATCCTCTGCGGCAAATAGCCCAAAAACGAACGCTTGTATAGTAGTCATTGTCGTAGATCCCGAAAAGCTTATCATTTTCCATAACCTTAGAAAGCGAGATCCTCACGCTCTGATACTCATTTTCAAAAAGCTGTATTCACAGTATCTCTCACCTCAAATTCCTGCCCTGCGTATGTCAGTTTCAACATCTTTAGGCTCATTGTTCAGCACATAACCATAAGGAGCTTTTTATCTCTCTGACCTCATACTTGCCGAGATAAAGCGGCTCAGTTTCGGCATAGCCGTTTTCGTCTGTCGTGATCTCTGAAACAACATCTCCTGCATAAGCTTTGTTGTACCGTCAAGCGTAACAATATCCTCTACAGCGATCACCTGAAATACTGCACCGCTGAGATCTCCGTCTGCAAACACGGGAGTGTAAGTCGTTGAATTGACAACTAGCTCGCCGTTTTCGTCTGTATAAGCAGAGCTTGCCATATTCACGCTTGTGAAAATATCGCCTGTTTTCCGAACGCTGATCTTTCCTTTTTGAGCGGTATTTTGCTTTTCAACTTTGACGATAGTAAGCGAGTTTTTCTTTCTCTGCATTTTCTAAGGAAACCGAAAATGCTACGGAGTTTTATCAAGCGCATAGCCGTAAGGCCTGAACCTCAACAAGAGAATATTCGCCGTAGGGAAGAACTTCCGGTGTGATCAGATACCCCTCAGAATTGGTATAGAATGTGTCGATCGTGGTTGGCGTCGGGTAGCTGAAAGTCATAGAAATCTTCTGACCGTTTGAATCATAGATCTCAAAGCCAGCACCCTCGTAAGGAATTGTTTTTCCCGTTTCGGAATCCACCTTTACCACCTTAACATAGCTTTCAAACTCTGCATTGTTGATAAGATAGCCGGTAGGTCTGTCCGTTTTCGCTGATGTTCACATCAAAATCAGCAATAAACTCAGTACCCTCCCAGCCGACTGTCTGATGCACGGTGTAAATTCCGTATGGCATATCCTTGGTCTGTGCAAAGCCGTTTTCATCGCACGTCAGATGATCACGTTCTGTTTCAACAGCATTTGCATAAGAACCCGAAGATTTCAGATACACTTCAAATTCAGCTCCCACTTCTGGAGTTTCTATCTGAGTAGAGCCGTCATCGGAATGCTTGATCATTGCGATATTTCCATTGATAACGTCCTCAGTCACTGTCTTAGAAAGTGGGTTATGCTCAATGCAATAATTCTCAGATTCTGCACCAACTGAGTAAACTGTTTCATCAAGCAGATAGCCTTCGCTTGGCGAAATTTCCTGAACAGTGTAGTTTCCGCAGACATACTCCTTTGTCTTGAAATATCCATTTTCATCGGTCACATACTGGTCAACCAATTCACCGTCAAGATACAGTCCGTAAACTGCTCCTGCAAGTGTTCCGTTGCCCTGTTCTGATGTTGTTTCAGAATCCTGCTTTGTTACCTCAACTGTAAACTTTTTGAGGATATTTTTGAATGTCTTGGTTGTGGTCGCATCTGCCGTAAGGGTTGCAGTCTGATCCGCTGGAACTACATATCTTACGGGAACATTTTTTCTCGGAAATGGTGTACACGATCTTCTCATTATTGCTGTTGTAAACGGGAATATCGGAAAAATTGCAACACCGTCCGAACCTGTTTTAATTGTTGTAGGTCTTACCGTTGCCCGTAATAGTGAACTCTCTGTCGCCGTTCTGATTGTCCTCGGACTGCTTATTTATCTTTATCGAGCCCGTTTTAAGTTGATTGTTGAACTTCACATTCACAGTCAGATCAACATCTCCGCTTGTCAGCGTAACATTCTGAGCCTTAGGAACTTCGTATCTTGTATCTACATTGATCTCGGATACGGTGTAGGTGATCGCTTTGCCCGTGGACCCTATATCATAAACCCTTAGATCGTCAAAGGCTGCAATTCCGTTTGCATTGGTTTTGGCAGTTTCAGAGAGCGATTTTCCATTGTATGAATAGGTGATTTTAAACTCCCTGCCGCTGATGATTCCGTCCTCTGCGGTTTTGTTAATTTTAATTGTTCCTGTTTTGAAATCCTCTGTCACCTTGTTTTTTCCTGCTTTGATTGTATAAACAGTAGGGTCAATAGAATAACCTGTAGGAGCTTTTAATTCCTTTGCGTAATAAGTGCTGTCGGGAAGTTGAATTTTACCTGTGCCGTCAGCGCCTATTGTAATTTCGCCAACCTTTTTTGGTACAGGACTTGTCACTGTAGATTCCGTATACCGCTGTGGAATTGTCAACACTTGATTTTCCTACAAGATCACCGTCCGTATTGTACTTAGCGATCTCAAAGGTAACATCTGTCTTTGTAATTCTGAACGCCGACATATTCATAGCGGTAGCAGTCTTACCGTCAGTTTTGTTGTTGATAACAACGCCCTCCGAACCGCTGGATTCTATTCTCCAATGCTTTCCGCCTGCACCTTTTCCATCGCCAACTGTCTTTGAGTTTATGAATTTTTCCGAAAACACCAATAGATCTCAGATAGCTTATTACATCGTTTCTTGAATCAAATTCGCCCATGTAGATCCATGCGTGATCCTCACCACCCGGATTCTGAGCGACCACCACAGATCCTGCTGTAATAACCGAACCGTCAGCACACTCCCAATACGGGCGATCCGTTGTTTTGATGTTCTTCTTTTCGACTTCGACTTTTGAAGTCTTTCCGTCGTAAGTTATGGTGCAGTTATCATTGACTGTAAGCCAATGATCTGTGTCAACAGGCACAGGGTTGTTCCAACTGAAACCCGATGTTTTGTATCCAAGCTGTGTAAGCGTATAGTACACAAGTCCCGAACAGTCAATGCCGAGATTATTTATCGTTTCAACAGAAAGCGGAGTGTACTGACCCTGATCATACGCATACCAGTAGCCCTTGTTTCCATAGGTATACGGCGAGCCGAGCAAGGTTGCCGCTTTTGCGATCACCGTATCTGCCGACGGGAATGCTGCGTTTTCAGTCGATGAGCTTGCGGCATTTGCTGTAATAACTCCGCTCATAGATGAGCCGAGCATAGAAAAAGCGCAAAGTCCTGCCATGAACCCTGCGCTGAGTTTTCTTTAAAATCTTTGATTTAATTTTAAACATATATTGCATTTCTCCTTTGATTTTGCGCAAAAGAAAGAGAGCCAAATCGGCTCTCTTTATTGCAACTTTGTTGTTTACTTAATTAGTAAGCAGATTCGCTTACCGACAGTTCGATCGTGTTGTCATTTTCATCAAATATCTGGGTAATATCACCGTATTTATCCGACTTTAAAAATCTGCCGCCCTTGTGTGTCGAACACATACCATGCTCCGCTCACGTTTACCAGATTTGCCATGTGTCCATACCAGTCATCGGAGGAGAAAAACGCATACCGACATTCAAGCCCAATCCCCTTGCAGGCATACATTGTTGCCACTGAGAACACTTGACAATTTCCGCTGACATTATCCCGAATCAATTATACACCGCTTCGGCTTTTCCATAATCAGAACCATCGTGACTCAACCCTGCACCTATATTGTAATATTCATCGGTTTGTTCTTCCAAGTGAATTTACATAATTCAGAACACTTTGCAAGTTTGTTGTATCTTCAATTACAACTTCAGGCGGTTCAGTCTGCGGTACTGTAATTTGTGGCTTTGCAGTTGTAGTCGGAGGCGTCGGATCGTTATTTTGAGGCTTATTATCAGACGGTCGGTTATTCTGTTCCGCTCCGTTATTGCTCCGGTTATTATCGGACGGCGAGTTATCTGGCTGCGGATCATTTTGCACAGGCTGATAGTTGTTTTTTTCCTGACCGTTATTATTCTGTGCAGAATTGTTCTGTCCCTGACTGGAATTTCCCGAATAACCTGACGGATCTGATTTTTTTTTGGTCGTAGTTACTGTGATATCTGTCGGTTTTGAAGTCTCGGATACCCTCTGCGAACTCTTTTATCGTAGTAGCGGTTTCGCTTGTATCCTTTTTTCTTCCTTTTGCCGTTGCTGCAGAGGTTGTCAACGTAGTTGTAGTTTGGCTCACATCTGAGGGTTTCTGCTTTTTTCGTTGACTTTCGATACATTCCGCAGGCAGTCAGCATTACTGTGCAAAGTATTGAAATATATATCGCTCTTTTTTTCATATCATCACGCTCCTTGTCAAGCAATATATCACACCTTTTTTGTATAAATCCAGCATTTTTGCAAAGTTCTGCCCTTTGTACAATTTGCAATAGCCTGCCTTTGTACTACATTGATATTTCCGGTTCAGGTTCATCGGAAATATCATCGGACATCTCTCATCGGGAGAATTCTCCACCTCGATCTCGGTCTGCTGAACCTGTTGAAGCTTGATATCATAGGCGTTCAGAACCGCCTGGTTGAGTGCATTTTCTTGCTCCTTTGCTTATGGATGGAAAATATCCTGATACTGCTTGTTTCGCGTCACGGTCGGTGTACTGAGTTGACGGCATGGAAACAAACCGCCCTTTTTTCTCCCCTCGCACACCTTGATACCGTGAACGGCGTAAAATCCGTCAAAACTTACGCTTGCAAAAAGCCTTGATATTGCTGTCGGGCTTGTCCACCAGTCTGTTGATCGTTGCTGAAATTTTCATTTGCATCACCTTTTCCTTTCATTTATTACATTGTAATTTCGGGTTCTTCCGAATCTTCTAAATCTTCGGCTACTTCTTCCGACTGGACAATTTCAGGGGGTGACACTCATTCACAGCCACAAGACCAATGCCCGGCAGATCAACTATCATATGAGAAAACTGCTCCTTGTACTTTTCGATCTGTTCATCGGTAAGTGAACAGCTATCCCACTCGCCGTACTCATTTTGATAGTTGCCTGAGATGTAAAAAGTGCCGTGGACAAGTGTTTGCACCCACAATCCTGTTTAGGCTCTGAACCGTTCAGCAGAAATTCGTCATTACACCAGACGATTGCGTCCTGCTTTGGTTCAAAAATATATGGGTTCTATGCTGCCGCCCACAATTTCCTGCATAGCGTGAATATTATCTTTTTTTATCCTTCACATACGGCTTTTTCATCGGTTCAAACACAAGTATTTTCATGAAACCACCTCCGATTCCTCTCCGCAGTAGTCATTAAGCGGACACCCGTCGCAGTCTTCGTACACATGGAACAGGTACGCTGTATCTCTTCCTCCGAGATTCCACAGTCACGGAACGGTACTTTGTCCTCTGAGGGAAAAGTGCTATTTCAAATTTACCCTCGCTACCGATATTTTCAGCTCGACTTCCGCACCTTCTTCCAAAAATACACCGGGCACTTCTATGTCCCCTGAATTGTTGATAAAACCTTTTGTGTATATCATATTTTTTCATAAAATTAAACCTCCAAAATTGTTTCATCGTCAAACAGCGAAAGCTGACAAGCCGCCTTTACTCTTTCTGCTTGTCATAATTTGAGATAAGCAGTTCGCCGTACTGACAGCCTGCGTCATAACGCTGGCGCTTTAAGTTGTTAGAAGTCTGCTTTATCTCCTCGATGGATATTAGGCTTGTCCCATATCTCCCTTATCTCGGACAGTCATTGGCGCTGAAACCAAGAACTTGCCTTTGATCTCTAAAAGTGTATCCGCAGTCTGATATGATCCTTTGCCGTAAATCCCACGTCCTCGCCCCAGTAGCTTTCTGTAGCAAAGTAGGGCGGATCGCAGTAAAAAAAGCTGACGGGTCTGTCCTTGCTGCCTGATAAGCTTTTTCAAAATCTTTATTCTCAACACTACCTTCTGCAACCGCCTTAGTAAGTAAGGAAAAAATCGATCATAGGGAAGTCCCACCATCGAATGCGGCTGACTTCCAAAGCTGTCAAGTCCCGAAAACATGGCACACCTTTTAAGTGAGCTGATAGAATTTGACGCCTATCTCACCACATAGCTTTCAAAAATCCCACGCTTATGAAGCAGATATTCAAAATCTTCACGGAATTGAGGACATACCGCAACTTGTATTTCAGCTTATTGGGTTTATCACGCACACACCGATAAAGATTTGAGAGATTTCCCGTTAAAATCGTTATACACCTCAAAAATCCATACCCGGCGGCTTATGAAACAACACCCAGCCTGCACCGCCGAAAACCTCGATATACCTTTCATAGTAAGGCGGAAATCTTGCAAGCACTTCGTCACGAAGATTCTTCTTTCCACCTACCCATGACATAAAACTGTTCATTTTCTTCCTTTCTGCCGTTAAAACCAACAGCAGAAAAGTCGCTTTGCAAGCACCAGATTTTTATCTGCTGTTGGCAAACGACCCTAGTTGTTATTTAATTTTTGCTTACCTTACCCTTTGATTATTGGGTCTACATAGCTGAATATTATGCGTTTCTGCTCAAGATAGCCGTCGACCTTGTTAACCTCAGTACATAATTCTTTATACTGCCTTTCCGAAAGTACGGGCTTTGTGGCTCTCAGCATTGCGTTGATACTTCCATACAGAACTTGAAATCAACCTTTGCTTTTATTCTGTTTGTGTGCATCTTTTTACCTCCTTATCCAGACGGGCAACTCCTTTTCGGCTGATTTAAAAAGCTATGGCAAGACCTCCGACCGTAAACCCGATAATCCCGCCTATCAGCATTCCCTATGAATAAATACGTCATTCACATCATCTCCATTCCAAAATCTTCGGTTTCTTCATCGTCAGCCGAAGTGATTTCCACATACTCATCGATAATACTCAGTGCCTCATCATAGCTGGCGGAAGAGGTGATACGGTCGCATTTCCTTGGCATCATTCGACATGCCATTTCTCTTCAGCGTTTTTGAAGCAATGCCCATAAGATTAAAAGATATTCCCGTTCTGACCTATGAGCGGACATTTTGGCTTTTCTGGCATTATTGCAAAACCTCTTTTCCATAATATTTTTTCAGCAGATTAATAACAAATCTCTGCCCCCTTGCCCGTCAGCGTCTGCTGATAAGTCTTTTTCAGACCATTGACCTCGAATACCGACTCTTTGACCGCAAAAATATCCTCGGTCGATAAACGCCTGATAGGGGAGATTATTCGCCATAAGCACTCTCATACTCTTAAGCCAGCCGTAGAGCTTGTTTCTTCCGACAGGGGATATTTTCGGCTCTTGCCAATTTTGCCATAGCGTTCATGTCGATGAGATTATCGGTATTTGCAACCTGATTCGCAAACTCCACTAACGGTTGGTCGTGACGTATCCGCTCGTTCAGCTTGTTGATAGCCATCATCTGCAAACGGAACAGATTGCGGTACGGCTTGTCGAGAAAACGGAAGATAGTTTTCTATGAACATTTCCTCGTTGCTGACGTAGCCGCCTGTTTGATTGATCTGAGGCAGAATTTTATCAAAAATTCACGACTCAAATTCCGCAGCTCTCGGCAGCTTGCTGTGTGCAACAAGTCTGTAAACATCTCCCTCAGGAATAAAAATCATCTTAATAGTTTTACTTGAGACTGCGGATGAGGTAGGTCGTGTTTCACGCCCCACCTGCAATGCCGCTTTATTGCGTCTTTGTATTGCTGTAGCCCAATGCAGAAGCCACGTCCTTGCCGCAGAACATAATTCTGCCGTTATCATCCTTTAAAATTCTGAGAGAACCAAATTCCTCATTTTTGAAAATCTTGATCATATTATTCATTTAATTTATCTCCTCATCAAATTTCAATAAATTTCTCGCAATTTCTTCAACAACGGGTACGCTTACGGCATTTCCGGCTTGTTTGTAGAGCTGTGCGTCGGACATCCCCGTTGCCGCAACTTTTTCGAATTGCTCTGTTGTAAAACCCTGCAGCCGCCATGCCTCAATTGGCATAAGGCGTCTTATCCGTCCATGGTGGACAATCCCGTGTCGATCGGTTACCGTAAGCGTAAACATCGGTTCGTTGGGATTTTTATTCGTCTGCCGTTTTGACGGGGTAGTTTCCCTTTAAACGGATTGATAATTGCTCTCGGTCCGTCCTCAATCAGAACTCCCGATCTTTTCTCCTTTATGAGTTCCGTTTGTTACCCCCAAGTCCATTCTTGTATGCAGACATCGGGCGTTTTCCGTAATCTGCGGATTTTCGTTCAGATCACAAAAAAAAGCGGGAGTGTTCACCTTTGTGATGACTTACTCCGCTGTTCTGCCTTGCGGTTATACATCTTGCATTTTCTGTGAGATTAGGTGGAGGATTGCTGTCAATAAAGTACAGACCTGTTTTTCCGCCCATACCGCCCGAAACCGCTGCACTGCGTCACCGCAAGTCCATCGGGATCATAAACTCTCGTGCCTTGACTTCCGCCTATGATTTGTTCAGTTTTCCGGCAATTCTGGCTGTCGCTTTTTCCGAAAGCCAGTATTTTTCCGGAACAGTCGATTCCAAGACATCCTGCAATGTAAACTCTTTTTTCTGACTTGGGGAAGGTAATCGGCGCTGTTATACACACGCCATTCCACGCAATACCCCAGTTGAGAAAGCGTTTCAATGATTTTTTGCAAAAAGTTTTTCCCCGAGTCAATCCCCATGAGACCGGGTACGTTTTCAAAGCAAAAATACTTTAGGTCTTTTCGCTTCAAGCAGTCGGGCAAGCTCAAAGAACAGATCTCCTCGCTCGTCGGCAAAGCCTTTCTTGCTCCGCAGACCGAGAACGGCTGGCAGGGGGAAACCTCCAATAAGGAGATCAAAGTCTGCAAGTTTTCCGACGTCAATATCTCTGATATTTTCATAAAATTGTTCACCTCCGGTATCGTACAGTGCTTTGTAGGCTTTTCTGCGCAAATCTGTCAATCTCGCACCACCCCACAATTTCAAATCCTCCGACTCTTTCCAGAGCAGATCGGAAGCCTCCGATGCCTGAAAATGCGTCGAATACTCGTATCATTCAAAGCGCCCCTTTCTGATTTTGACAATAAAAAAACCGCTAAATGATCTCTCATTTAACGGCAGTTCTGCGATATTTAATTGTATTATTCGGAGTCAGCTCCTATATGACTTTCGATCACAGCCATTATTTCATTCAATCGGCTTTCTCCGATACCCTTTGATCTTGGATATATCTTCACGCAGCTTGTCGAAGTCGACTTCTGTGGCGTGTACGTCGTCTTTTCCTGTCTGATATATATTCTGAATGAAATTGTCCATTGTTTCACGGTCCATAGCTTTAATTTTTTTTGTATAAGGCTCGGTCAAGGAGCGGCTTATTCGGCATATTCATTTTCCTTTCGCTCTTTTATTCGTATAATGGGCATTTGCTTTACCTTTCTTGCCGATTTTAACACTCTGCAAAGCGAATACCATATCGTTTGTGCGTTCAAAGTAACCCATATCATGTTTCCAGCTTATACCGCACTTACAATGCTGTAATCCGATAAACTGTTGTTTCATTTTTCTGCCGCAGTTCGGGCAGATCTTACTGTTTTTTACTCATGAACGTATTCCTCTCAGAATTTTATCTTGTACATTATATCACATAAACCGCCGTATTTCAAGTCCTACATGGACATATCCATTTCCGGTTCTTCCGATAATTCCTCGATTTCTGCGATTTCTTCATTTTCCGTATTTTCTTCTGTTTGTTCGTCTGACTGAGTTTGTTCATGCTTGATCGTATGAAATTTATCTTCATCGGGCAGAAGATTCAAAGTTCTGCCGTTATCCCACTTAACCATGACTGAGCCGATATCGTCGACTCCAATAATAGTTCCATTGGTGCCGCTTTCCACAGGACATAAGTCCTCCATGTGGTCAAGACAAATCCGGAGTACCCTCGGGATACCTCTGTCTAAGCAACTCAACTTTCTTTTCATTGTATACCATGCGTACCTCACATTGTCATTCCAATATCGGGTTCATCGGTCAAATCTTCTGACTGAATGCTGTTTATTTCTTCCTCCGTCTGCAAGCTCCAGTTGTCATCATCTGAATTCCAGAAGCTGACATAAATATCGCCGTCGGGAGTTTTTATCGGTCGCTGTTCAAGAGACTTTCCCCAACGCCGTCTCGAAAGTTGTCCCTCGCAGTACGAGCGGAATTCTTCAAGCTCTTCATCTGTAAGCTGACCGTAAATCTGAGCCGTAATAACGCCAACAAGCTCTCCGTCGCGCTCCTCGACAGACATAAACGCCGAGCGTACCTTTTTTGGTCGACTGAATTGCCCTTGCCATACCAGTTCATGAGACCCCGTTCTTTCTCCTCGGGCTTTGTAAAATCCTCAATAAATCGGTTTATCTCCGATTTGTAAGCAGAAGCCTCATAGGACGAGATTTTTCGTATTCCTCGTCATACCGGCATTCCGGTTCTCTGTTGATTTCAAGCGGACAGTAAAATTTTAATTCCTGTAAATGATTCTGCATATGATTTTCGTACAACAGTTTGGCGTTTGAATATACTGGGCATATCTTGCATAGGGAGCACCCTCAGACTCTATTAACAAGCCGTCGCCCTGTTGCTTGTCGTAGATCAGCAGACAATGGTGTACGCCGTTGCCGTACCACATACTGTTAAGGTTTTCACTTATGAGATCGTTATTGCACATCGGAGTGTGTTTCAGCCTCTCAAATTCTTCGGTCGGAACAGGCACAGCTTTTTCCACCACGCAAGTATACGTTTTGAATTCCGATTCTTTGCGAAGCAGATTTGTGTTGATTATAAGTTTGTTGTTCATTGATTTCCTCCTTTGTTTTATTTTACATTTTAATAGTATAGCTGCCACACGGGTATCACGTCCTTCCTTGAGAAATAAAGACCGTTTTGTCATTTATCACATTTCGTGATATTAGACAAAACAGTCTTGAAAAAGTTTGTGAAAGTTTTTTCATAAATAATCGGCAAGTTAAGAGCGAAATTTGCTCAAAGCCTGCCGATTTGTTTGACAATATTTCGTTGTGTAGCGTTCAAATCCTTCCGGTCGGCTAAAATCGTGAAAAAGCATCCACGGTTTTCACCTTAAAATTTCCGGTTAAAAAGCATGAAAAAAGCCCGTATTTACGGGCTTTTCAACTGGTGCATCTTTTTTTTGTTCCACCAATATGGTGCGGATGACGGGACTTGAACCCACATGACCTTGCGATCACTAGCACCTGAGGGTGGGGGTAACGACAGTGAATAATAAGTTAACTCATACCCTTATCCTACTGATAACCCCCTTATCCATCTCATGCACCGTATCGCACAGCACGGAAATATCCTCTGCCGAATGAAAGCATATCAGAATAGTCTTGCCCTGCTCCTTGTAGCTGAGAAGATACTCTCTCATTTCCTTAACGCCGTCCTTGTCAAGTCAGTTGAAAGGCTCGTCAAGAATAAGAATCTTCGGGTTTTCCATGATAGCCTGAGCAAGCCATAAGCGCTGAAAGCCAAAGATATAGTGCTTGCATTCAATACAAAATTAAGTATTGATTCCATAGCTAAGAATCACGAAATTTAGTTTTTCCTTAACCAATTATACAATTCATACATTATTTTTTAAAAACTTCAAACGCATCTTCGTTTTCAAGACTCCATTTATATTTTTGTCCCAATGATCTTTGTTCCTTTAAATCTAACAGTAATGGTTTTACCTTTATAATCTGCTGTTATTCTGCAATATATATCCCTGTCATGATATTTATATATTTGTGGATCACCATGGATGATAAGGGAAAGGGTTTGACTGTCGTATCCTGCAGATTCAGCATAGTTGAAGGTCTCATCAACAAAAGTTAATTCATATTTTTCACAAATCTTTTTTCAAAATATGAGCCAAATATCTTATCATCCATCTGTGGTGATGGTATTTTTGCAAATAGAAAAAGTATCATACCGAGCAGTATTATCGCCAAGACTGAAAATAATATTATTATTTTTTCATAATACCTCCACATATATTTATATTAATGCTGTTGTATTTTTTATGAATAAAGGTTTTGGGGCTTTTACGACTTTTTTGTCACTATTTTTAATTTCATAAGAGGCTGTACTACTGTAACCTATTGGGTCATTATTTCCTGTAGACGCATTATCACCATACATCTTTTTATAGTCGACTACTGTCTTAATTGCTACATATGGCTTGTAATAATTTCCTTTGTTTGTAAAACTTCTAGTTAACTTCTCATAATCGTATAACTTTGTTTTTGTGTTTAACTTTCCCTCAGTAAGCACATACTTCCACGCTGTCTTATCACAACTGTAGCCAAATTCCCATCTGCCTTTTATACTTAACCCATGTATATTTCATTGTGGTATTTAAGCAAACATCCGACAATCGAAGAAACTTTGAACTATCCGTATATAGATCATGTGGTGACGGCGTACGAGAAAATAGTGATTTTATTACCACCCCCCTAAAGTTTTACCAGCTATAGGATGACCACATCCTGCTAATAAAGCCCCAAAACCTTTTCCAAATAATGTTGAAACAGCTGTATTTTTTAATATTTTTTTGCGGTTGCTTCATTGGTGCATTTACCAATAAGATAGATATTGGGAGAATAATTGCGACGTAACTTTGGTTTACTAGTGGATACTTTATCACTTACACTTAGTGAGTAGTATTGATATGACTTTCCACCATAGAATACGTCGATGATGTGCGAATCACGTCATACATCTTTTTCGATTCCCTTACAAGGATAAAAGCTAGCTTTAGCTTTGTTCATAACATTGTAACTACTCGATATATTTTCTTGATTGCAAAATAATTCAGAAATCTCATTTTCGCTTAGTAAAAGGTCTTTAGTTTGCAATTCTTTTCTCAAATCGTTGTATTTACTTTCCACAATTATGTCGTCTGGATTATCTTCTAGAGCCGATACAGTATCAAAAATACTCAGTAATTAGTTCATCATTTCTCTGTTGATATTCTTGCTCCATTGTATTAAAGTTTGTGAAAACCTCATCACTCTCTGAAATTGTTACATCATCTCCAGATATAGAGATACTCAGCCGCAATTATGAATCCTTTGAAATCAATATTTTTTAGAATTAATATTTACATAACCATTTGGTGCAAAAAATAATACCTTTATAATTAAATTCATTGGAATTAATCACTATATTTCCTGTGTGAGATGCAATAATTGAATTTTTTGATTCGGAGGTCACAGATGTAGCATTAATAGTAATGTCTCCGTCAGTATATAATCTCCCATCAAAATTTAAATCTTGTAAAAACCAATGAAAAGTCAGTAAAATAATTATCTCCTTCAATAGTATATAGATTATCAGAGTTAGCTATATCATTAAAATCATCATATTCATTGTTAATAAATATTGCATTTAATGAATGAAAAAATTAATCCATTATCATTTTCTGTTCTCATTCCTATTTCTTTTTTATGCTATTGTATGAAATATTAATAGAACCAGCTCATGCCAATCACAAGAATTGTAATCAAAGAAACGATCCTTTTATACACAAAAACACCTCCTTTTTTGTTAGCATTAATACAGAAGCTTTTACTCCCTCATTCATTACGCAATAAGTTACAATGCCGGAGATACCTCGCCACCATTTCCAATTCATAATGTGGTGTCGGCATTGCCGATGAGAAGATCTTCTCCAACTCATTCTACCAAGTGGCTCAGAACGAACATTCCAATGGGAACCGGCATCGGATCAAGCCTCAGCAAGGCACAATTATATAGAGATGCATCACGAGTGGTGTGGGCAGAAACGCAACCGGAGCGAATAATAATAGAAACTGGTGTAGCTTATCAAGCTCCGGTGCAGTATTCGGCCTTGTACTGCCGGTCGACAAAAGTCTTTTTCGCTCCCGAAATGATAATCGAATCGGCCGAAGATAAAGCCGTATCTTTCAGCGTTGAGCTTCCGACAAGCACATGAACCGGACACCTCCGCAGCAAGCTACGATGGTAGTGGAGGACAAATCGCGACCCGGAACAATTATATTCGTTCCCTGGCGGATAGATACAATGTAGTGGGCGTGACAACGGCGAAGACGCTCTTGCCAAAGCGGTTCATTCTGCTTCCCCAACCTGATTATCACCGACCTGATGATGCCCAAGATGAATGGTAATGAACTGATCCGTCGGTTGAAGAAGATATGAATGTCAGCCATATCCCGATTATTATGGTGACGGCAAAGACTGGCACGGACGATATCAAAGAAGCAGCAGGTGCTGACGAATATATCAAAAACCTTTCGACGCCCCATCCTGAAAAAATCAGAGTAGACAACCTGGATCCAAAGCCGCGAGAAACTGAAAAGAGCTGTATAGCAAAAAACTTCTCACTCGGAATCACTTCGGTGTCGACGTGACTTCCAGTCGATGAGAAGTTTATGCAAAGCTATATGCCAATTTCAACAGAATATCGCCGGCCCGGACTTAAAACCTTTCTGATGCCTTCTGCAAAGAACCCGGACTAAGCGAAATCGAACCTTTTACTGCAAGATTAAGCAAATCACCGGATACTC
>VOFK01001164.1_pt1 | contig 19842 bp, 21 predicted proteins | sample 5384121 | NCBI WGS metagenome assembly VOFK01 (sample SAMN12384730, study PRJNA508395) | human gut metagenome | isolation source: healthy gut J | host: Homo sapiens | reverse complement strand
TTTTCACAGCCACTCCTTTGAGTGTAACGAGCCTGAATACCAAGAACACATAGCCCACAAAAACTGATGACAACAAATATTTTCTCATGACAACAACTGAATGAGTAGATTTAGTGTAGGTTGATATTCTTGACCTATGCGATCCTTCATCTGTTTACTGTAAAGCAATAAAACCGGAGCATAAAACTCTTCACTTTTTATACAACTTACGAGTTTTTTGAGATGAGCCACCAGTTCTTTACCCGCTTGGACATCGGTATGTAAAACATGAAGTGCTAGTATGAAGGCCTGCTGAATGATCCCCTGACGGGCTGTTCCCCATCTGTCGCATGGTTTGCTCTGCTTTTATAAAAATCATTATCTAGCAGTAATGTCGACACCCAGTCATACATATAGGTATAACATTGCACTTTTGAGTTTGCATGATATTCATAAAATAAAGAGATAGTACTTTCATATATATCGAGAGCCTTCTGATAGTGGTGAGTGAAGTAAGCCAAATCTCCGCATTTGTTCAGGAACTGTATTTGCATATAAACGCCTCGAATAGGAGATTCCTCGGTCAAGCTATTCACAATATCAGCCAGCTTGGAAGTAATTTCATTAGCCTGTTCATATTGTTTATCCTGCATAGTATAATAGAGGCGAACAAAATAGTAGTCAGCCATCAATTCGTAATACCTGAAGAGGCTATATCGGCGTGCATCTTCGGTCTCGATCATAAAACGATCAAAATAGGGCTTTTTGCCTCCTGTTTAGTGTATACATAGCACAGCCTGGGCCAATAGCGCACGGGCACGTCCGGCAGCAGCATCTTGAGGTGGCATCTGATTCATGAGTTGAGAGATACGATCAGCTTCATCCCATTGTCCCAGCATCATATGAGCCGTCATTTGAATGTACTTTTAACTGTGCAAAACTGTCATCATCAGCCTGCTGTTGTTTCAACTCTATTTCTAGAGCAGGAGCACCGCTAATGACTTCTTGCGCCTGATGACATGTAAAAACGAATCAGCAGGCGGTTGAATTTATTATAAGCCAGCATACGAGTATGTCCGTGTTGAGCAGCACATTTATCGCTAAGATCATAAAAATAAAAAGCCGTATCTACATGACCTGTATCAAAAAAGAGTCCACCCAATAAAGCATAACAAGCATTAACCTGCGAATAAAAAGTCTCGTTATCTTGACACACCTTAAGGGTTTCAATGATCTCTTTTAGCATATTTCATAATTTCGTAGCGTCCCAAATTGTAGGCAGCATTGAGAGCTGTAAACCATATATTTACAGCATATTGTGGTTCATCGGTTTTCAAGAAAGGATGAATCTTTTTCAATAGCATCGTAGGCCTCATTATGCTGTTGAGTGTAATAGTAGCACTGAAAGAGGTTGTAATATAAGTTGTAATAGAGCTCGCGATGTGTGTCTTTTTCCCTATCAGGAAGGGTGTTAAAGATAGCCAATCCCTCTTCGTCAATATCCACAGCCTCGACATAACGACCTAATTCATAATAGGCAGTTGCTAGCAATTGATAAACTGTGACACGCCCTATCTTATACTGATTTGGGTTATTGCGATACAGTTTTTCTATGATCTCATCGGCCTTTTGATAGGCTGCCAGCATCTCATCATATTTTTTATTGTAGTGAGCATTGTTTCCTATCGCCACCCAATATTCCACTTGCGTATTGGGTTTAGCATCATTCATCTTAAGTTTAGCGATGCCTGCTTGAGCTTGTGCCAGTCCCTTCTTGTCGCCCATCACTCCACAGATAGTAGTCATGTTTTGATAACAAACCATGAGCTTCGATTCGTAATCCGGTGCCTCCTCAGGTCCTAAAGCTAATAGTATCTCCACAGCCTCTTTAAGCGAATTGAGCGCTATTCGGCAACCTTTCAATTTTGTTTCGGGAGTACCCTTACGTACCATTTTAAAGAGTACAGTCGATAAGTTGATATCAAGGTTTACAGTAAGTTCGGCTGTAGCCAGTATGTTCCCGCGGTAACTTTTCGAGCAATTGTTGTGCTTTGTCAAAGTAGTCGATACTCTCATCCAAACGGTTCATATCATCATAGATAAGGCCTAGTTTCGTATACCAATCAGCCAAATCATAAGGTGTTTTGCTGTGCTCTATGGCTTTCTTTGTAGTAAGTCTCTGCATCTGTAAAAATTCCGTTGATGATAAGCAAAGTTTGCGTAATCGGCATTACGGTCCATGTGTGTGACTACTGTCAGCTATCTTCTTGAATAAATCTCCTGCCTTCCGGTAACTCTCCTCACCACCTTGTAACACCAATGTTTGTGCATAGCGTTCAACAGTGGGTATCATACTTTCGATATCTTCATCCCACTGTTTCTTTAAGCCAAGGTCATGAGCCAATCTTTTTTCCAATTGTAATCCTTCGTATAGTCCGATAGCCTCATCCAGCTTTCCCTGCGTCACTAGTTGTTGTGCCTGTTTTTCTATAGGTTCCAAATAGTCTGTATTGATAGCTACCAGCAAAGGTACATAACAGTCTAACATCTCTTGTGCAGTGTTCAGAGCCGCTTGTATCTCTTTCCGGCGTTGCATATAGCGGTCGCTATTCACTTTACCTTCCTCTTTGAGTTGTTTGAGTTGAGCCATGGCACTGGTATACTTAGCCTTCGCATTGGTTTTACCTATCTGGTAGAATTGCTCAACTCTAGCCGTATACTCCTCTTTTAGCACACATATCTACCCGATAGTTTTTTGGTAGGTGCATATACCCATTGGTTCACCATATGTTGATTAACCACCACCCAGTCACGATAGGCTATTTGTTGTATAAGTAGCCGCTGTCCCTCTATATGATTGGGTAGTTGTACCTCAAAAAACAGCCCCTGCGCATCACTGGTAGTGGGTGTAGCCCCCTCTATCACTATATTTTTGCGGCAAGGCTTTTTTACCAGAATTTTGTATCATTACAGTGCCGCGTTGGCTCTGTGCACGTATAACCCAAAAAGTAGCTGCACATAGCGCAACTGTAAGTAGGGAGTTTTTTCATGAGTACACTGTTGTTTGAAGGTTATACTATTTTTTGCGCAAGGCTATGCGCATCTGCTCGGTAGGCGACGGAGCTACCCCATTATAATCCCAGATTTCGAAACCTGCTTTCATCACTGTGAGACGATAGCTAGTGGCTTGCTGCGATAATGGTACCTCTATCAAGAAGGAGCCATCGGCCTCAGTTTGTGCAGAATAGCCCAGCACTTGTACACGAGCATCAGCCATGGGTTGTCGTTCTTCGTCGGTCACAACACCTTTGTAGCACACCAGCATCATTATTACGACAGATGCTTAGAAAACAAGTATTGGTGTAACTTAGTGTAGTATCTACAGGCATATACCCCTTAGCTTTGAAACTTAGCGTGAAGTCGTCGAGCCAAGCATACTTTGCGGTTGATGCCTTCAAATTCCACCACCTCTTGCAACGTAGCCAGTTCACGGGTTTCCACTACATCGGCATACTTCAGTGTGAGCGTAGCTCCCCTGAAAGGGGCAGTGTGGTAGATATATTCTCCTTCAGTTCGACCCTAAACGTCACAGGTTGCCATAACTGATAGGCCAGCAAGAAGAAAGCCACTATCACCACAGGCAGCAAACAAAGCAGTACAAAAACGTCTAGTACGCGGTAAGTCTACAGGATTGGGACGTATGAAACCTTCATTTTCCAGTTGCGTTAACTGATAGTCAAAGTGATGAAACAGCTCATTGTAGTCGGCATAAGTATCACAGAAGTGTCCATATTCTTGCTCACTGTATTGTTTTAGTTTCTCCAGTAGTGCCGCGCCATGCTCTTCGTCGCGTTTAGCATAAATGTAAATTTTTGGACGTTTACCACCACTCGCTTTCACTTGTTCAAAAGCGACTTGCAGTTCGCGTAGCGTATATTGCCCCAAACGAGTATGGAAAAGAAAAATCACAATATCACATTGGCGAATGTAATCATCGTATCTATTCTGCAGATGCTCCTCAGAAAGGTAGCTGGGAAAATCACGCCAGGTACGCTGTTCGAAGCAGATGGCACGTTTCCTATATCCCTTATTCTTCTGCGAAAAGTAGAGTCCATCTGCAATTTATCTTCATCAAGTTCTGCCGACGAAGCAATAAAGACTTTCACGTTTTTCATGTATCTAAATGTTGTGCCGTTATATACGAATGTTATATGGATTCATTGATCGGCCAATCTATAAAGTTCATATCCTCCCAATGCCAGTATGTAGGGCAGATTATAAATTACATCAGCATCCTTCTCTACCTCTCTCGGGATGCTTTTGTAGTAGTTCGTAGAAAGGCATAATAAGAGGATGTTGCAAAAAACACCTTATCCTTCACCTTAGCACGTTTCCAGCCGGCCACCGTACGCTCGGCATTCCATCGGTACTTCTCCATGCGCACTAACAGATACAAAACTTGGGCTGGCAGTTCTTCATTGAACATAGATTCGGATATGTGTGTCGGTGAGCAGTTACTCCGTCTGATGCCATAGCCCAGTGTGCGACAAAAAACACACTATAGGCATCTAGTTGATAGCGGTTAGCCCAGCGCAGCGGCTCGCTTAATTTATTCCATAGATATTGCGCCTGGTGGTTCATCAAAATAAAGTCGGCAGAGTGGTTGCCATAGGATTCATACATTTTCTTCAATACCTCTTTTTGTTTGAGGCTTTCATCAGCATAACAACAATCGTATAAGTAGTTCACATACAAAGCCAGTTTATCTTGCAAGATGTTTTTCTTTATTCCCCTGTCTACCATGCCAAACACTTTGACATAGCGATAACGTCCCTTCTCATCGTCCACCATTGACGACAAATCATTATTAAATTCCTGACGGATAAGCACACGACACTGATATTGATAAACTTCATGCGGCAAGTTTAGTCCTAATGAAAGGCTCAAATCGGGATCATGCACACAAATAGCCACTGTAAGCATACAATGCTTATTTTGTGCCCACTGCTGCAGGCGGGTACGCATAGCAGTACTACAAATGTCGTCATGGCAATATTCCACCTCAATATCATCTATTTGGCTCTCTATATAGGGGAATTGAGCTTTGAAGTAGTCTTTCTGTGCCTCCATCTCGCGATCTACTAAAGTGATGCGGGTACGTATACGTTCATCTGCAGGCAGGCGGTCATCATAATTGGCATAATGGCAGATACGTAGTGCTTCGAGTAGCAACGAGCGTCCCACTCGGTTGAATCCCACAATAACCAAATGCACATAGTCTTGACTGGTAGCGCTCCAACTTCCATCAGGTTGTTGCGTTATGCTTATGGGACGATAATCCAGCGGATCATAACGCCTTTCACAATCGGCTGCATAAAGGCTCCATAGCTGCCGGGCCAAGTTTTTCGTGGAGATTAAAGGGGCGAAAGAAAATATTAGGCTTGCCTTCTATACAAAAAGACTTCGGGCGGCAGATTCATTTTCTGTATATTGGAATATGAAGGGATGCTGTCGAACTGTACATACACAGGCATCATCTTACCATCATAACATTTACCACGCAGAGTACTTACCAAGTGCACAATAGCTATATTTTTAGCATCGCGCCCGTAACGTTCTTCATCACCCAACACATACACTTCAATAGCACTCTCTATGTTCAACCGCTGGAGTTCCTCAATCGACTCAATGTTGCCAAAGTAAACAAGCACTTGTCTCTCTATCTCGACAGGTAGGGCCGACTGTATACGATGCCGCACCGTTGCCGACTCCATACCGCTCATCAGCAAAATACGTGCCGAAGGACATTCGTCATACAGTTCACGTATCATATTGATAGACAATTCGTTGAATCCGATCAGTACATAATGATTTTTTATATTACGGTAGGTCATTCGCCCCGCGTATACCACTCCCACACGCCGCTCTATAATATTAGAGATGGTAGAGATGAGCACACCGCCCAGTAAAACGGATCCCGAAATACTGATAAGTCCCACTAATATCCTGTTAGGCCAGGCAGTCTCTTCTATTTGGTTACCGGGATCGACAAAGTTATTGTACACCACCCAAAGTCTTTCTCCCCATTCCTCGTGTCCATGCAGTTGGATGGAAAAAGAGCATCGCGATAATAAAAAAGATAGTCAGCACCGTAGCAATGGTAACGAGTAGCAAGGGTGAGCTGTGACTTGATACCTCCCGAAATGGTGCGATCCATGTACTCTTGTGAGAATATCTTCTTGTAGTAGTTAATAAAGCGGTTCATCTGAATAATTTATTGATAGTCGTATTTTATAAGTAGAACATTTAGAGTTGTGTACAAATATAGTGTTTTTTAATAAACACTTATGTAGTTTTTTCACATAACTATTTTCTACAATGCACTTTTTACCTTGTTATTGTGAGGCATATAATATGAAATTAGGTAAGATACACTATTTCTATGCAGGTAATGTCTCTATTATTTAAAGTTTTTCAGTGCATAGATTTAAGATTTTCAGTGCAGGAATTTATTATCTTTTATGCACTCAGGGTAGTTGTCCCATTACAATGGGACAATAGTCACCTTATAGAATGACTAATGTCACTTTTATAAGGTGATATTTGTCATTCTATAAGGTGACTATCTATCTCCGAAAGAATGAAAATCACTAAAGATACAAAATTAATCAGTGAAAAGCAATAGTGAGGCAGGAAATATAACCATACTGCCAATGGATTTAATTTATTCCAATACAGATTAGAAATTCTTCCGGAAAGTACATCCATTTCTCCATTCCGAACACCCGTAAGCAGTCTTCCCCTTAATGATAGTTCCTTTACCACAAAGTGGACAGGGTTGGCCAACAAACGCATCTACCCCACCTGTTGCAGAAGGAGTTGAAGCAATTGTAGCCACCGGAGCCGGAGAACCGGGCAAATCAGCCTTCACTTCGTTCGTCGTTTTTTCCGCTTTTGGTTTCTTTTCTTTCGGTGTACTTGGTTTTCGTTCACGCTTTTTAGGCTCTTTCTTTGCTTTCTCTTCGGCTTTTGCAGCTACTGCATCCTGAATAGTAATACGTCGATTCGTATTATCAGAAAGTACGCTCATCACGATTTCCGAAACCATCTGTTTCAGTTCTTCGAGAAACTGGCGGGCATCGTATGTCTTCTTTTCAATTTCGCGAAGCTTCTTTTTCCCAAATACCTGTCAGTTCCGCCGATTTCAATAATTCTTCGTGAATGAGCTGCACCAACTCCACTCCTGTCGGGGTGGCAATCAGGTTCTTTCTCTCCCTTACGGATATAATTTCGTTTTGAACAGTGTTTCAATGATGGCAGCACGGGTAGAACGGACGACCGATACCATTCTCTCTTTCAAGGCATCACGAAGTTCATCATATCCACCAGTTTTCCGGCTGTTTCCATTGCACGGAGCAGTGTTGCTTCGGTATAAGGTCTGGGCGGCTGTGTCCATTTCTCGTTCAAGTCGGGAATGAGGGACCACTTTCACCCTTCACAAAGGTAGGGAGTACATTTTCATCCTCTTCCTCTTTTTTTTTTCTTCAGTAGGATCTTTTGCGTCCTTTGCAAACACGACACGCCATCCCGTTCCAGAATTTGTTTTCCGGTTACCGGAATTCTATCTTATCCACTTCTCCCCATGACGGTAGTAGTAGAAATCTTACAGTCCGGATAGAATACGGCTATAAAACGACGGGCTATCAAGTCATAGACACGACGTTCCATATCCGTCGGGTTTTGAGCATAGACTCCGGTGGGGATAATGGCGTGGTGATCCGTCACTTTCGAGTTGTCAAATACCTTTTTCGATTTAGGGAAGTGTAGTGCCGGCTAACGGAGCTGTCAAGACTTCCGTAATCACGGAGTCCTTTTTCAGGATAGCAGGACATTTCCGGGTAAATATCGTCACTCAAAAAAAGTAGTATCAACACGCGGATAGGTAGCTACCTTCTTCTCATAAAGAGACTGAATCAGTTTCAGCGTTTCATCAGCCGAATAAGCGAATTTCTTATTACATTCTACCTGAAGAGAAGTCAAGTCGAACAGAAGCATTAGGGCGAACTCTCTCCCATCTTTCTTGCCAACACTAGTGACTACAAACGGAAGATCCTTTATGCGTTCTACCAATGCCTCGCCTTCTTCCCCGGTTGGCGATAGGGTCGATGCCCGGGTTATCTATTTTCTTTTTTTCCGCCGTTCTTTTCCTCTTCCGCGGCAATTTCTTCATCACTTTGCGGATAAATTGCGGAAAAAAGTGGTATCCCGATAATTCGTTTTCAGTTCCCAGTATTGTTTCGGCTGGAAGTTAGCAATTTCCAGTTGACGATTGACAATCAATTGCCAATGTAGGGGTCTGTACACGACCGATGGAAAGCACTTGTTTGTTTTGACCGTATTTAAGGGTATAAAGACGGGTAGCGTTCATTCCCAACAGCCAATCACCCCATCGCACGAAAGTCCGGCTTCATAGAGTGACTGAAAATCACAATTCGATCTTTCAGCTTCGCAAACCCTTCCCGGATAGCTTCTTCTGTCAATGAAGAAATCCACAGACGTTTCACCGGACAGCGTGCACTGCTTTCGCATCACCCAACGCTGAATCAATTCTCCCTCCTGCCCGGCATCACCGCAATTGATGATTTCATCCGCATTCTGCATCAGTCCCTCGGATAATGTGGAATTGTTTTTCGTAGGTAGATTCTCTATCAACTTGATGCCGAAACGTGAGAGAATCATTGGCAGGCTACCTTAAATTCCATGATTTCCAGTTAGGCGTGTATTCATGCGGCTCTTTCAGGGTACAAAGATGCCCGAATATTAGGTCACCTGTTTATCCGTTTCCTTCTATATATCCTTCTTTTTCTGGTATGAGCGCCGAGTACTTCGGCTATATCGCGTGCTACTGATGGCTTTTTCGGCTATGAAACTTATCATTTTCTCTTCTTGTTTTTACACTAACAGCTTACAAAGCCATACACGATTATTTCTCATTGACCGCATGAAGAGAGAAAAGTCCATAAAGGCATGAATCGGAGAAAGAATGATAACTTCTCAACTGAATTTTTCCAAGATGTACCCGCTTTCTCCTTTTTACCAATTCATTTGATGCTTGATAAGAATGAGTAGTCACACACGATATGTGCATCCTGACAGCCTCTATATAACGTTTCTATTTTTCCGGAGAAATCGCAGAAAAAGAGGATAATTGTAGGAAAATGGTCACATCTACTCCTGACAGGGTTTTCATTACATCGGCCTGTGTCACGCTTTACGTTGTGACAAAGTTTCGACGACGTTTCTAACTGACTTTAGACTTATCGGCACTAAGAAGATTCCAGTTACTCTTCACCATTTGGAAAACTCGCTTTCCAAGTCGCCCTCATTGAAGTATCCCCAACAGGAATGCAGGTTTATTATAGGCGGACAGTTTCGTTTCTAACGTTTGAGCGGGGCCTCTATACGCTTTGCCATATCCGTATCGAAGTTGGTACTGGCTACTACAAACTCCACTACCATGGCTGCACGCATTCCTCGCTCTTCCCCGCCATTTGGTATCTGGGTTCACACTACAGGTTCTCTTTTGTCAGTATACCAACACCGAATTCACCGCCTTTATAATCAATGGCTTTAGCAAAGTAATCATGCATATTTGCTTTCTGTGCCAGTACGTTCAACTGGTCGATACCTTCCGGAACGTTCCGCCCCCCATCCAGTCCCGCAGACAATATCCGCATTCATTTTGGCGATAATACGTCCTGTCCGGTTGTGCACCAATCACGCCATCTGTACCTTTACAATAGGCTCAGTGAACAGTTACCTAGCAAGTGTGTGTCACCTCCTGCCTTCGGATTCCTTCCAAGTCCGGCTCGCTTCTCAAAACGCTGCACAAAGTGGATAATGGTCGGAAGTTATTGTTCACGTTGACACCATCCGTGCTGTATATTACATCTCTGATTTTCACCACAGCAGTGAGCTCGTAAAGCACACACAACTCAGCTGCTTGCAGTTTGTCCGAGTGAAAAGTGTTTTTCTGTAGAACCCGGACAACCTCCCATTCTTTCAGTTCAGCGTAAAGCATGTGCCATTCATCAAGTCCACGTCAAAGTCACTTCAGCCATATATAAACCTCCGCCTCTTTATTATATGTTTTGGCAAGGTCTGTGAGCTGCTCTAGCAGACATTCAACTCTATTATTCTCTTCCAAAAGCCAAGCGTGGAGAGATAACTACATAGTTCGGGCCGGCTATGGCAGCAGAACGGAGTTCGAGCGCACCGAAGCGAGATACGTGCAGAGCGACGGCGTCTTGAACGTAGGCCACTACTGTGGCATCACCACCCTAGTAAGCGATTGACTTACCAAAATAGCACTCATGTCGCTGCTTTTATCTGCCAAGCGTTTTCAGTTGGTCGACTTATGCTGGGTACCGCGGGTGTAGTCCACCTCCTGCAGGCAAACGACATCGGGCTCCACACCCCGCTGATAAACAGCGGCCGTCCTGTCATACCAATCACGCGTCATCGTTACCGGCAGCAATGCCTTATATATAAAAGGTCAACACCATAGGCCCTCCTTCTGACAAGCAGGAGAAAACTTCCGCCCACCGTAAGGTACTCATAGGCTCGAATTTGGAGCTGTCCATGTCGTCAAGACAGGACAAGCTGGCAAAACACGGTTGCCAAAAGACATATATATAAGAAATCATAAGGCTTTTCTAGAAGGCTAAATCTCTATATTTCTGAATTCCACTCAATTAAAGTTCATCAGTCATTCCCGAAACTCCGTGGGATTCTGTAGTTATCACAATTGGACAAAGTAATGCACGCAAGACTAGGAACAGGGCATACAAATGCAATCTCTGTTCATTCCATTTCCTTGGCAACTCAGACTTAAGCATTTCAGTATGTCTGAGCACTCACTTTCGCCATTCGCAAGCGAATCTCGTTCGGCTTGATCCTAAATATAAAAAGTACTATCGCAAGTGGTGTGTGTTCCCACAAAGTGCAGAAAACAGACATCATCCGTAGACCGCCTTTGTCTAAATCGTTCCGCCTCCGGGAACATGACGCAGCAGCATCTGTTCCTCGGGCCTCAGTTTCACCCTTCTTCCAACGATGATGTCGTATTAACGGGAAACCTCCATTGCCAGCCCGGATGGTTCGTTCGCGACGGATCAAGGATTACTCTCGACGGCCTCTTCATCACCCTCGGATAACCCGTGGCGCGCACTCCATCAAATACGGTCGGGCCTTTGACACAGCCGTTCCATAATCCAGATTAGTCATTCCTACCCCGTCTCAAGCAATTTTAATAGTTTTACTGATGTCGGCTTTGCTTTCAAAGCGTTTCAGCTCGGCTTTTGCTTCCGCAAAATTCAGACACACCTCTAAGCCGTGCGGAACAACAGAATATCGTTGCACGATTTATTATATTCATCGTAGTTAGCCGTCAATCGAATATTTTATCAGGTGACTGTCCGGTCATGGTATAAGCAGTGTTCGGGGCTTCTTTCTTTTGTACTCTCGATTTCGTATATCCAGGTGTGAAATGGTTTGTGCTAAAGATCGCGGATCGATTCTGGACAGTCCTGACGAATGTCATCGTTTCATAACTGCGGCTTTATCCGTGAAACGGCTTTCAGGTCACCATCGAATAAGAGTAGCAATCTTCTGTACCATTCCCGGACGACATTTGGTGGAGTTCTCGCCAATGCGCACATTATGAAGCAGCGGTGAAAGCAGAAGCTTCATAGCCCGGTACTTCATCCGCTTGCGATCATGGAAGCGAATAAATCCTGTGAGGTGTGCTGCCCGTTATGAGAGTGTATCCGCAAGCCAAGTTCATAGAGTGCTTTCTCAGAAAGCGAGAACACAAGCAGTCAGGTATTTTCTGGCAGTCACTCCAGTCCATCATATTTGCGTGAAAGTACCTCAAGCAGGCAGGCCACACAATTTCAGTGCCAATGCCGTCCCACCGGGTCAAGACATACGCATTCTTCGTTTCCGGAAGATGGCTAATCGCAAATCGGTCCTCTAGCATTTTCTGCATGACAGAATGCGTGGTCCCGAGCTTTTATGGCTACACTCGATCATCCGAAGGTCGAGCGCTGTTCATACCAGTGAATACTATCGCCATATCTCTTCACGCTTTCTCAAAAGTAAGAAATAAGCTCTGACGGGCAACACCATCGTGCTGACAAGTAGTCACAACATCACCCGGCAGCAGAATACATACCGTTTCCTTCATCGCGAAGCGCGCCGTCACGACCAGCTATGAAACAGCACGTCGGACTTGACAATCCAAATCGGGACGACTTCCGGAATAAATATCGACGGCGGACGGAACCAGATTGTTATAAAACTGATTCAAGTAAATAATCGCAACTCATCTGCAGTCTTGAAATACATCCGGATACAGGCGGTCTTTGGTCTCAGCCGCCACCAATCGTCGCAAAGATACGAAAAGGTACCGCCAGCACGGAGGCGCAACCATGAGACATACTATATAAATGGGTTTCATAATTCAAATATTAGTTAGTTTAAAAAGTTGCTCAAGAATGAGTTTATTAAGGGATACCATTTGCCCATTGAAGTTGAATTTTCTGCCGACGCTTGTTCCCGGATCACGTAGTCTTTTGGAATTCTCACCACTGAAGATATGCGAAAGATTATCTTTAACTGAATCATACGGCGAGAATCGTATAACTACTGTGACTACATTCTTTCACTCTGCAATAAGCTTGAATTCTTGCAAAAATAACGGTCGTTCACCACTCCCAAAATTGGATTACCGAGGGGCAAGATACCCTATCGGACGTGAGGCATCGAGGGTTTTCGGAAAAAAACCAATCGCGGGCGAACGATAGTGCAGACGGCATGTGGTCCCCCAAAAATACAAGGTAGTGCCGGACTTGCCAGTCTTGATGTCCTACTCTGAAGATAGATGGAGAAGTCGGCGGTCCATACCGGTCGGCTCACAGCGAATACTGGCATGTATAGCGCGGCAATGAGTTTCGATATTTGCGATTCGCCCGGATCATCTGCTGGCGTTCGAGCCGGAGAAAGGTATTGGCGGGATGCGCCAAGATCCAAATCCAGCAATTTTCGCCATCTGTTGATCCAGGATTCACCTGCGCTGGCACGAAGTTGACTGCGTTTGGTCGACGTTATAGTTGCCGCTTCTTCGTCTGTTCTGGTCATCCCCGGCGATATCCGGCTTCTGACCATAATAATCACTAATAACGTTATCGGAAGCGGTTGTTCCGATGGCATTATCTGCCAAGCCAGGACGGGTTATAACGGAGAAAGGTTTGTTTGCCAGTTTGAAAGCATCGGGAAGTCACAGCATCAATTCCCAGCCTTTAAGTTTGGCTGCATTTTGCTGAGCTCGTTGGCTCCATAAGCACCAGGCTTTGGAAGTTTGCTTTGTATCTGTTTATAAACATCGGCAGTTCAGGCGTTTGTTCGAGGAATCGAAGATCACGTTTAAGTCACGGCTCGGTTTCCCAGGTCGGGTCGGCGAATTCGGGTCGGAGAACACGCAAAACTTTTTTCTTCCTGATTCGTGGCCACCGTTGGCCGTGGTTTGAATATAATCGTAATATCCTACCTGCTGATTTCCTAACGAACACTTATGAGAGAAACACAATTTCACATTATCAACCATTAACTTCTTTTAAATTCCCGAAAAAAACGGTTCTTCTCCATCCTACGGAAGCCGAGGAAAGCAAAAACTGTCGCTTCTGAAAACATTGAACTACTTTGATATGAAGCCAGGTAACGACCTCGCTTTGGCCCAAAGCGCATATTGCGATACTTGGTCATCGCATCTCCAGGCGCTGCGCGAATTTAGGGTCATTCCGGTGTCATGGGAGAGCAAACCCTGGCGGGGAAGACTTGTTATCTTTCAGACGCGGTTTCATGTTATGGCGCTGATTTTTTACTTCCTGATGGTCGGCAATATCCGGCATATGTCACCATAACGTGAAAGCCACCGACACCCGTGATGGTCTGTGTTTCACTTCGCTTTGATTCACCGCTTTCCGGGCGACCGGAATGGATTATCTGCGAGATATTTGTTCACTGTTCTGTTCGCCTGGTCTGACTAGTTATAATTGCGGGTAACTGTGGTTTTTGCGGACATTCGGTTCGCCGATAGCTTTTGCTTTAAATCGTGAAGCTTTCTTACCGCGTTATTTCATTCTTCTCAAATTTTTTCCATAACACAAGAAGCTGAGAAAGCTCCCACCTTTAAATCGAAAGCTTAAGCAAAAAATTGCTCAACGAAGTCCCAGATACACCGCACTGCCATCCGGATTAATGGGTACAAAGCTCGCCAGCATGATTCACCGCAGTATTGAAGTTGTTATTAATACCCGATAATCCCGGATAAGAGTAACTATTATAATGGTACTTCGTGTTATTGATGATTGTCAGTCGTGGAGTGATCTTTGCCGAGATTTTTACTTCTGAAATTATACACCTTGTATTTATCAGGATTCTGTCTGAAGATACCCGTTTGGTCAACTGTATTTCCTGATAAAAATAATAGTTCAACTTTTCATTTCCACTGACACTGATATTGTGCTCCCACATCGGTCTGTTTTACGATAAAGATAATTATACCAGTCGAAGTTACCGTAATAGACGTATGTATCTCTTCCGTCACGTTGGTCGGTAACTACCCAGGGACGTTCGGGATTCTCCGTTTTATCATTCCGGCGCAACCAAAGCTGGCGGTAGTCTTCTTCCGTATAGTTGGTATAAGGCTTTCCGTTATAATTGGTATAAAACAAGTCGTTGATGCCTGCCGAATAATATCCCCTGGTTTCAAAAATCAGTAGAAGTCGTCTGGATTACTCCATGAATATCTTCCATCATACGAAACGGTAGTCTTGCGGGCGGAGCCTTCCTTGGTAGTCACGAGGATAACACCATAAGAAGCACGAGCCCCGTAAATAGCGGCCGAAGATGCATCTTTTAATACGGAAATAGAAGCGATGTCATTCGGATTCAAGCGGTCGATATCCCCTTCTATTCCGTCAATCAGCACTAATGGCGATGCATTGCCACTGATAGAATTCACACCACGGATATTGATAGTTGCCGAAGCTCCCGGATACCCAGACCCAAAAGTTACATTCATATTGGGCACAGTCCCTTGCAACATCTGTGAGGCTCTCGGCACGGGTCTGTCTTCCATCGCTTTAGTCTGTCTGCTACTGCAACAGCTCCCGTCAGGTTTATTTTCTTTTGAGTACCGTAGCCTACCACCACCACTTCTTCCAGCGTAGCCGTATCCTCCCGGAGTATTACTCTCGAAGATTTCTGCAAGTCGGAGACTTTTAATTTCTTTCTTCTCAAATCCAATATAGGACACAACGACTAGGGCATTGGCCGGAACCGAAGATAATGTAAATTCACCATCCAAATTCGTGATCGTTCCCATAGACTGTCCCATCACCTGTACACTGGCACCGATTACCGGGTCACCGTTCACATCGACCACTTTCCCCGTAACCCGATGTAAAGGCTGCGATGGGACGGCAGTAGTATTACGTTCTGTTTTCTTTGTGATGATAATCATCCGGTTTTGTAGTTTATACTCTACATCATCCTTATCCAAAAAACAGTAGCAAGCACATTATTAACAGTTGCCTGCTGAAAGGAAGCCGTTATCTTCTTGTTTTCATTAACCTCGTCCGTTTTATAGATAATGGAGTACTTCGTCTGCCGCTCAACTTCTTTCAATACCGCCTTCAGCGGCTCATTTTTTAAAGACCTTTGTAACTGTCTGCGCCCGTAGTGACTGGACGCCCAAACACAACAGAATCAGGAGAAACAGTCTAAAAAATGAGGTTTCTTCGGTCATTCATAATTTTATCAATTAAGTTGTTACAATTTAAAGTGATTTATATTTAAGGATATATATATTCGATTGTAGTATTTCTCTGAATCGCTTCTATAAGATAAAACAACTCATCATTCATCTGCCCAACCCCTATAAAAAGCAAAAAAAGCAGATTATTTCTGCTTTTTTGTATCGACTGGCTTTATTTATTCAGACCACTGGAATATCGGATAACCGTTCGTTCCTTTTTTCCAAAGATTCGGATTCCAGGCTACGATGATATTCCCCAGTTCTTCCGCTGACTTCGCCACTCCGTGAAAAGTTGTTCCTGTGGCTGATGATTCGTCTGATGCGGTAATCGTTTTTCATTCACTTTGAGTACAATACTTTCGCAGGCGTAACAATTCTCATAACTGCCTAATGAAGCAGAGACCCCAACAATGCGTCCTACGGTTGACGAAGCATCCACTCCGGTCAAGTTACTCCATGCTGCGCTGTTCTTGATAGCAATGTCACAACTTTTGTCGATTTGTCCCAAAATACCGCCTACGCCTCCTTTAGTTGCACTGACTGCTCCGTATGCATAGCAGTTCTCAATAAATCCGCCGACACCTACTTTCCGTCCGGCAATACCGCCTGCTTTTCCGCCACTTGCCGCCTGATCGCTGACCGTTGCATTTGAATAACAGTTCTTTATATAACTTTCTTGCCCATCATAGCTATTTTTGCCAATACACCGGCTATTCCACCTGCCGCACCAGAACCGATTACTTCGCCGGTCGTATAGCAGTTCACAATTTCTTCCTGTCTTATTTCCGTTACCTTTATCTTTAAGTCCGAGATAACCGGTAATAATTCCAATCCCCTGCCGAGCAGATGATACAGAAGCATTCACAAAGCCCACATTACGACAATCACCGCACAATACTCCGAAGAAACTTGGATAATCACCGGCAGAACATTTGAAGTTCTTAATGACATGGCTGTCTCCGTCAAAATCTATTTCATAAGGAAAATCACCGGAACCATTCAACGACTGCCAGTCATCAATGCCTGCCATATCAATATCAGCACCTAACTGGAAATAAACTTTTACTCCCGATTTCAACACACTACGCATATTTCTGATCTGCGTAGCATTCATTATCATATAAGGTTTGCTGTCCGTTCCGTTTCCTTTCTCGAACAAACCGCCGGCACCGTCTCCGTCACCATCACTATTTCCGTCATCCGTTTCCGTTTTTTCGAACGGAACACGAGTGTATGAGTCCAAAGGATTAGGGTCAGAACACGAGATTGCAACAGATGCCATCATCAACAGCATCCCAAATCTGCCTATTTGAGTAATATTCATACTTGATTTCTTTACAATTAAACATTGAGTTCTTATCTTATATATATATCCTTTTCCTTATATTCTACTTTGATAGGTATGATTTCTTTCAGTGCATCCATTACATCTACGATTGTCTCTTTATTACGCAACGAAACACGGAACTTCATATCGCCCAATTTCTCCGACTCTAACTGAATATGCACATCGTACTGACGTGAAAGCTTCTTCACCATCTCTCCTAACGTAATGTCATCATATTCAATCCTGTCTTCCGCCCACGCCATTGCCTGACGTGCATTTACCTTCTTTCCTTTCAACTGTCCTGTTGCCAAATCCAGAGAAATAGATTCTCCCGGAGACATCCGTATCTGATCTTTTTATAATTCAACTCTACCGCTCCTTCCAGCAAGGTGGTTGTTATATACGAATCGTCCGAATAGGCAGATACATTAAATTTCGTACCTTTCACCACCACATCATATTCATGCGTCTTTACTGTAAATTGCTTTCCATTCTGTTTAGTCACCTCAAAATACCCCTCTCCTTCCAGCTCCACCACCCGGTCGGCTGTATTAAAATGATTCGAATATCTTAATACGGAACCTGCATTCAGCCATACAACCGTACCATCCGAAAGCTGTATCTTACTTTTATCCCCCAACGGAGCTTCGCAAACAAAGAAAGTCTTTGGCGTAAACAAGTAAATAGCCTGTTGAATACCCAACGTAGTACCGACAATCAATGCTATAACGGCAGCAATACGGGCTATCTTCCATATACCAGGTTTCGACTTTTTTCAATAACGGAACAATCGCTTCCTGCGTATACATCTTATGCTTCAAAGCTTCCCATTCGGCATCTGTCTCCGAATCGGTATTCCGGTGATTCATCCATTCTCTCCCATTGACGGAACCTGCCATAGCCACCTTCCACCTGTTCGATATATTCGAACAGATTCTTTCGTCAGCTCTTGATATGCGTCCTTCAAAATACTGAATAGCCAATTCACGGATATTTTCTTCTTGCTTCATGATATTCACTTTCTATAAGATGTAACAACCCATATTTCTTTTACCCAACCTCTGAAACAAAAAAAGCAGAAAAAAACTTTCCTGCTTCTTATTCTTTATATAACCGAAGAGTGCATTGATTATTTCTGCTCCATCATCAGCCATGCCAATATCACTATATACAGATCCACCGGATAGCGTTCGCTGAAATGCCGGGAGAAATATTGCAAAGCCCTTGCTATATGCTTTTCGACTGCTGTGGTAGATATTTGTAGTTTTTCTGCGATTTCCCTGTTCTTCAATCCCCTGAAACGGCTTAACAAAAAAATCTCACGCGACCTGTCCGGCAACTGATTAAGCACAAGGGCAATCTGCTCCTGCAATTCCTTGTATAATAATTTATGTTCTGCATCCTGCATAAAGTCTGCATAGTAGAGTCTTTCTTCCCCATCCACCTTTGCCAAGTAAGGTACTCCACCCGGTACTTTTCAACAATCGAGCGATGCTTCAGATAATTTAGACATCCATTGCGGACCATAGAAAAAAGAAGAGAAGTAAGTGAGAAGGCAGATAACATTTCGCGACGTTCCCAAAATCGTAAGAAACACTCTTGAATAATATCACGAACCGTTTCTTCATCTTCTATAAAACGAATAGCATACCCTCGCAAACGAGGATAATAACTCTTGAACAGAAACTCAAAAGCTGCATTATTGCCTCTTTTTTCAGCTCTCCCAATAATTGTTTATCATCCATGAAATCTACCATAGTTTAGAAATTTATGCGCAAAGGTACGGGTCAACAGTTAACAAAGTGATGACAATATTATGAATATTTTTCAATAAATCAAATTTGAGGTACTTTTTTATAAAACGCCAAAAAGGAAGTTTTCAATAATAGGATACAAAAAAAAAAAGGGTCAGTAACTGACCCTTTTTCTATTAATTCATGGTTTCCCACTTATTGCATATACAATCTGTCAATAAGAAAGTTTTCCTTATTCTTCATCCATCAGGATTTCAAGAATCTGGCAAGCAGCCTTCGCTACCGGAGTACCCGGACCGAAAATAGCAGCTACACCCGCTTTGTACAAGAAATCATAGTCCTGTGCAGGAATTACACCACCAGCGATTACTACGATATCTTCACGGCCCAGTTTCTTCAGTTCTTCCATGATCTGCGGAATCAACGTCTTATGTCCGGCAGCCAATGAAGAAACACCGACTACATGGACATCATTCTCAACCGCCTCACGGGCAGCTTCCGCCGGAGTCTGGAACAATGGTCCCATATCCACATCGAAGCCACAGTCAGCATAACCTGTTGCTACTACTTTAGCACCACGGTCGTGACCGTCCTGTCCCATCTTTGCAACCATGATACGAGGTTGACGTCCCTCTTTCTTCGCAAACTTCTCAGCCAGTTCACAAGCACGTTTGAAGTCGCTATCGTTTTTACTTTCTGATGAATACACGCCTGATATCGTTCTAATTATTGCTTTATAACGTCCTACTATCTGTTCACAAGCATAAGAAATCTCACCCAATGTTGCGCGAACACGAGCTGCTTCCCACAGCCAATTCCAACAAATTACCCTTGCCAGTCTTCACACTATTCGGTAATTGCTGCCAATGCTTTGTCCACTTGCCACCACGCAACTGAACGAA
>VOFK01000625.1_pt1 | contig 19844 bp, 22 predicted proteins | sample 5384121 | NCBI WGS metagenome assembly VOFK01 (sample SAMN12384730, study PRJNA508395) | human gut metagenome | isolation source: healthy gut J | host: Homo sapiens | reverse complement strand
AGTTACGTATTGCTTATTAAACGGACGGGTCACGGCTTGCAGGGCCACGGAGTTCGCCCCGTCCCGTTAAACACGAAAAAAAGGAGAAGCATCCTTGCCGAACACTTCTTGTATCTTACTCGTAGCGGCCTCTGTCCAAGGATCATCACCATATCCAACCGCATGATTATCATTTGCCTTGATGATCGCATCCATTACCCGGGGATGCACGCCGGAATTGTTGTCACTAGCGAAACTTCTCATCTTCAAATCTGATTTTTCGCTTCAAAAGTACGGATTTAAGATGAGAATGAGGATATCAAGTAACTATTTATCGCTATCCATTATGTTATTCTTATTTGTATGCGTATATGAATATATCAGATAAACGACACAAGGAATAACCACTATACTACAAAAAGAATAAATAAGGTCCCATAACTATTTCCTCCTTTTTTTTTACTGTTTTCAGCCCTTTCTCCTTCCTTAAAATAGCGGGTACCCGCCCAAAAAGTAATTATAGCAACAATTGCCGCATTTATATAAATAATCCAACTCTGCTGTTGATAATTACTGATGAATGTGCTAATGATTCCGCCAGTCACTACATACTTGGCAGCGATATCCATCAACCATTTTCCGATTTCTTTTTTCATAGTAAGATATTTTTGTTTGTCAAGGCAAAGATAAATAGAATAATCCATATCGCACGTTATTTTACCTGAAATTGTTCCGTCGCGTAGAGGGCCTCGCCGGTTTGGGTCAGGCCTTCGATAGTGATGGTGAAATCACCGGTCAGGTCGGAGGTGGTAAAGGGATGGATATAGAGGACTCGCCGTTTGTCCGGATATCGGGTCGCCAAAGTAAGGTATGGCGGAAATCCGAACAGGAGATCGCTTCTCGGCCTTTGTCCGGTAAGCGGGCATATAGAAGATGCGCTGGGCTTTGCGTGCCCTCATAATCAAAGAACTGGGTGGAGTTATCGACTACCAGACCCGGAATTATGCTCGTAAGAGGAGAAGGAGGCGATACCGTCGAATATCTGCCCACCGAATACGTACTTTACCTTTATACACATCGATCTTCCGATTTTCAGAGGATCGTACTTAAAATGACCTCATGATCGACGATGGGGATACCATCCAGTAAAACCAATGAGTTACCGATCGTATACCCGATCCGCCCTCGGTCAAAACAGCCAGCCGGCGAACCCCATCCATCTTACGGAAGCGAGGCCGGGGATAAACTCTCGATCACGACTTCCTCCATCGTCGTGAAACGGGTGTACTCATCCAAAAGATAACTCCAATCCGGTTGCCACTGGAACCAAGGCTTCTCCGCTTTTTCCCGAACCAAGGAATCAGACCGGTAAGCATGCAACACCTGTAGCCCCACGCTCCCGCTTCACCAACTCATCTTGCCAAGCGGGATTCAATCTCAAGGCGGGAAGCTCCTTCTCCGGATGCGTAGCGTAAGGAGATTCGATGTCCACCCGGTAGCGAGAGAGGAAGGGGATAAAGCCACCGTCACGATCTCGTGCGTCCCGGATATGTGTTTTCGTAAAGAAAGTCACCTCCCCGGCAGCGCCCAGTTGCCCCCCGAAAAGGCGGATCTCCCCCGAAAAGCCCAATAAAGGCCTCACCGCCTCCTTAGACGAAGGTTCGCCCGTAGACAGATCGATCACTTTCCCCGTCAGGATCGGCCCCCTCGTATTCCGCCAAGAATTTACGATCGGCAGGCGATGATCCCGTAGTAGGCATGCTTTGTTTCCAATCAACGATACCGCTCCGGGCGGAAGGTTTATACAAGTCGATCCCGGCGATAGAGACCGATAGGGTCTGTAGATCCGGGGGCAGGCCGTTATCCGGATCTCCCCTGAACGGTATCATAGGTCATACGGTCCGGCGATACGGAGACCGTGCCCCCTTGTCTCGTAAAAGAGTAAGCGGGCAATAAAGTATCCGTCAGCAGGGTCTCGTTCGTCACGAAGGTGTTCACCACCGTCAGCGGCTTCTCAAAGAAGACCTCCTCCCCTCGTTCCGCATATAACGGGTATAGGCCACCAGCCGATAGTTTCCGGTCGGCAAGGTAGACGGCAATTGCAGGCAACCATTCCCTACCCCCCCTTCTCCAGCACGAGTCGGGCTTGCACGACCGCCGAGGCGCTATCCAGAAGCTCCACATATCCCACCTTGCTCACGTCGGACAACCGTTGGTCCCAAATCCGTGGCAATGAATTTCATCCATACAAGCTCGCCCGACAGATAAAATTGCTTATCCGTTTGCAGATAAACCCGCTCTCGCAATTCCCTGCGAGAACCGTTTGCCCCGCCCATAAGAGGCAGAGGAGCGACAAGATCCATTGTTTTATCATAGACTTCTCCATAGCAACTAAATTATAAAATGACTGGTAGGCCACCAAGAGGGCTTCTGTTTCGAACCAAAAACGGCCGCAATCCATACAACGTTTCAGCGCATACGTATTACTCGCCGCATTCATCGGATTATAGGAAACATATCCGTAATCCGGATTATTATCATATTCCGATCCCTGTACGATCGTGCTTTTGCGCAGCCCGTAACCTCGGCCTCATATACCTTCTATCTCCGGAAAGAAACGCTTGAGGCGAGTTACTGTCGCTACTTCCACGAAACCGATCACCGGAACCTCCGGGTCCGTCACGCAGCGGATATTCCCTTTCATCTCGGAAGGAATAGGGGCAAACAAGCTACCAGACCTCTATGTTCTTCTTTTGCAAATTAAAATAGTAGTCGTGCCTCCCGGTGCAACGCATATTGTTCCACCTCCGCATGATACAACATCGAGAAACGGCGATCGCTGGGATGATACGAGGCGATACTTTTGTTAGCGATCACGTTCTGCGTCAGCCTCATCGGAACTGCCTAGGGAGATCACCTTCGAGCTGTCCTTCCCCAGCAATAATACCAATTATTCGATGGGCTAAATCATATATTACGACCGTATTACCCATTTTCTCGGCAGCCATGAAGATCTCCGCCTCACCTCCCAATTCTCCTTATACATCCAGCGGAAATAAGAGGATCGATCCGGGGCATTATGCGTAGACACACAGAGACGGACCTCCTCTCCCGGCCCCCTTCTTCAGCAAGGAGAGAGAGAGTCGATCGGAGGCGTTATCTCCGGGTCCCAGATAGTCCGACTCATACTCCAGCCCATCCAGCGAGATATGTAGCCGGTACCGGCTACCCGGGTGCCCAGTCCCCATATCCACCTTATACTCTCCCTTCCCGGAAGAATTAGCGCAAGTGAAAACAGCTCCATCCTCACGCTCCACCACCACCTTGGCGTTATTCACGAACTCATCCTCCGTGAAATCGTCGGTCAGGCCCACGCTTCTCCGGAGCTTTATCGTAGTCTCGCCATTCGTGATGATACCATCCACGACCAACAAATCCGTACCTGCTCCAAGCCCTTCGGCTCGTAATCCGTGACACAGGCGGACAATAACAACAGCAAAGCCCCCAGCCACCAATGAAAGCCTTTTATAGAATCTTTTTATCTTCGCTTCTTTCCTCATCTCAACTCCCCCTAAAATTTAATATTATAAGAGACAAACGGGATAGGCACCCCGAATATCGCCATCTTATATCCCTTTTAATTTCCCGTTCTCCGATATATAATACACCGAGTAGGCGTTCTTTTTCGCCCCGTCAGGTTATAGACTCCGAAAGAGATCGTGCTTATGCGTAAGCAAGGTCAAGTGGTGGCTCGGCTCGATGTTGAACGAGGCGTCCATCCTGAAAAAGTCCGGGATACGGTATTGATTACGGTCCCGAATAGTAGACAAACTCCCCCGTAATGATATTTGGAGACCGGCAAGGTGATCGGCCGTCCCGTGCTATAGTCGCAATTCAGCGAGAAGCTGAAACGATGCGTGAACTTATAGTTACCCACGAACTTCAAGTCGTGCGGCTTATCGAAGTCGGCGGCGTACCAATCCCCCTTGTTCACGGGAGTGACGATCATCGGATCGTTCTGCCGCAGTTGCGTGCGAGAGTAGGTATAGCTTACCCAGCCGTTCAACTTTCCTTTGCGTTTTCTTCACCATCAGCTCCACGCCATAGGCACGCCCCTCGGTCCCTCAGCACGTCCGTCTCGATGTGGTGGTTCATCAACAGCTCGGCGCCGTTCCGGTAATCCAGGTAATCCTTCATCGTCTTGTAATATCCCTCCAAGGAGACCTCGATCGTATTGTTCAAGCAATTCCGGTATAGCCCGGCGGCCACTTGCATACCGTCTGCGGCTTGATGTTAGCGTCGCTCAACTTCCACGTACCCGTGGGCGACATGATCGTCGTATTGATATGCTTATGGATATTCTGGCGCATCGTATTAAAGCCGGCCTTCACGGAGAAGTCCTCGGTAAAGGCATAACGGGCGGATACCGGAACTCCGGCCCGTGGTGTCTTGAACGCCCCGGTCTTATCCACCGTACCCGTCACGGTAGCCAAGAAGGCAGTTGGTCGTCGGCATAGAGATTATAGGTACGGGGCCCCAATACGTTAAACATGGAATAACGGACCCCCTCACGTTCAAGGAGATTTGGGAGGTGATATCCCAACGATCGCCCACATAGATAACGGACTCCACCGCTTTTCCTTTTCTCCATCCGGTCCTCCTTCACCAACGACTCCCTCCATAGGAAGGTATTTCCCCGGCTCCAAGTCGTAAAACAGCGAGCTGGCGCCGAAATCCAGCGTATGCTTATCGCTCAGGTAATGCGTGAAGTCCATCTTCCCGTACATCTGGTCGATACGGAAAGCGAGGGAATAAGCGTTCACCGGGTTATCCGTATTACGGGTATTGTAGCCATAATGGTCGTAGCCAGCGGTGAGGGGCCCCCCGTGAAACGATCCGAGAAGATATGCCTCCATTTCACCGAGGCGTTGGCGTTCTCGTAGGCATACCGCTCATCCACGTTAAAGCGGAAACGGTCGTGGCTATAGTAGCCATTCAGATAGAGGTTGTTCCGCCTCGTCGAACTTATGGTTAATCGTGGCGTTCAGGTCGTAAAAACCGGCGTTGCCATCCTTATAGCCGCTCTTCTCGGGGGAGTTTCTTCAAGATCCAGTCCGAGTAAGTGGTACGTCCACCCACGATAAAGGAGGTCTTCTCGGAGAAGAGAGGCCCCTCCAAGGTAAGGCGGCTGGTCAGCAAGCCGATGCTCGCCGATCCCTTGAACTCCTTCTTGTTACCCTCCCGGCTGTTGATGTCGAGTACCGAGGAGATACGTCCGCCATACTTGGCGGGGATGCTGCTCTTGTACAGCCCATGTCCTTCACCACGTCGGGGTTGAAGACGGAGAAGAAGCCGAACAGGTGGGTCGGGTTATAGACCGTCCCGTCGTTGAAGAGGATCAAGTTCTGGTCCGTCGCCCCGCCCCTCACGTTAAAGCCGCTAGAGGCCTCGCCCACCGCCTTCACGCCGGGGAGCGACATGACTACCTTCATGATATCCACCTCGCCGAACGCCATCGGGATATTCTTTTTATATCCTTCACCTTCAGGCGTTCCACGCCCATCGTCGTATTCCGCACGTTGGCGATCTTCTCGGAGGAGATCGTGACCTCCTTCAAGGTGTAGACCTGTTTCCTCCAGCTCTATATCCAGCTTGCCGTCGGAATGGGAGCATGATCTGCCGCCGGGTGTCCTTCATGCCCATGCCTTGTATGTACAGCTCGTGCCGTCCGGGAGGAGGCGCAGCGTATAATAGCCGTAAGCGTCGGTAGTAGCCCCGATCATCGGGTCCTTCACGAACACGGCCACGCCCACCATCGGCTCGCCGGTCTTGAAATCGCTGATATTACCGGTCACCGTGACCCGGTCCGCCGCCTTGTCCGAGGCGTCGCCGATCCTCGTAGACCTTGTTCTCCGAGGTAGCCTTCTGCTGCTTCCGGCCCGCCATCAGGAGATACCGGAGCCTTCCTCGTCGCCATCGCCCTCTCTCTCTCCGCTTCTCCCGCAGGAAGAAGTTCTCGGGCAGGGAGGTCATCAAGGTGTTATCTCTCAATACAAAGAAGGCGCCGCCATACGAGATACTTGGAAGGGGAGTTCTCCAACGCACGCCGCAACGCCACCAAGGGCTCTTCCTTCACTGTGTACGCTAACGACCATGGAGTCCGTCTCCGCGGTTGCCGGTAGACGGGCTGTCCGGTCTGCCGCTCGATAGCGTCGAACACGACATTTAAGGTTACTTGCCGGAAATCCAGATCGACCGTCCGCTGCGCCCTCGCCGTCCAGCCGGACAGCAGGCACATTACCATACCGATATATAGGCTCTTTCTCATGGGATCTCGTTTAACTGTTCATACTGTCTCACCACGGCTACGATGGCTTCCTCGGGAGCGTGCTTGAAATCCAGCTTTCGCCGCTTGATATACCGGGCCAGCTCTTTTTTTGGACTTGAGACCTTCAACACGGAGCCTTTGCTCCTCACGGTATAGTAAACGCCCTCCTTCCGGATGTAGTATTTTACGGACTGATCGAAGGATTCATCGACCTGCATATCTTTTATCGTCTTAGATAATATACAAGACCATTTCCCCAGCACGGTACACTTCCCTTCATACAACCGTAGGTAATAGCCTTCCGGCAGGTTACCCGACCGCTCGTCCGGATACCTGTAGAAGATAGGATAGCCATGAAACTCAGCGTAGTCTACCCGATCGCTCGGCAAGACGATATTATAGCGATTATCCGGAGAGAGCAGTAATAACTCATTCTTGTACAGGTTCTAAGCGCATTTTCACGTCCTTGTAGAGAATGCCTTCGAAGCTAAGATCCCCGGGTACGTATTTCTCGCTCTTCAAATAGGGTGATTTCTTTATCGAGGTGGGATATTTTAATTGCTCCTTCCCATGGTAGATCACGGATTGCCGGCGGCGGAAGAGACATAGTCATCCACCGCATCTTGTGCCCTAGCCGTAGCGATAGCCAACGCGCATACGCATAAAAACCCCAGAAGCTTTCATAAGATCCAGATTTAAAGTTTCATGCCAAATATAGGCATTCAATCACAAGCCACCAAATCCCAGCCTTTAAATATCAGTGTTATCAAGCGAAGTTTCGTATTTCCCTTCGTCTCTCTCACTTTAGATCTTCGGCATAACGTTTCAATTGCCCGGCAGCCTCAGTCCTCAGGGATTCTATCTCCGGGGGGTGGAGGCGTCACGACGGGCATATTTTTACCTCTACGATATAACTATAGACGATTTCCGGTTGATGCAACAAATCGGCATCATGTAGAAGTCCGCATATCCCTTATTCGCCTCATACTCCGGATGAATTATATAAGTACGGGTCAAGCCCAAAGTAAGCCAACAAAAAGCCCCTTTACGTGCGCTCACCCTCGATAAACTCACGGATAGAGCTTTTGTCGCTTCAATTCAGAGGCGAAGTACTAAAGACAGGTTTCCAGTTTCCCCTCGTAGGCCATGCTAGCCACGAGCATCCCCAGCCGATCCATCTCGAGGGAAAATAAATCGGCGCCCGGTAAGCCTCCACCAAATAGGAGTACAACTGCTCACGAACCGTCAAGTTAGGGATCGCCAATAGGGTACTCCCCCATTTAGTACCCCCCTGTATGGTAAGCAGCCCGAAATAATAGAGCAGGCTCTTAAAATTATCCGGTTTTGCCAGATCCTCGGCGGGAAAAGCCGTCTTGATGGTACCTACGGTCTCGCCATTCGTCACGATGTCTTGATGATAGAGGCGTTCATGCCCATTTTCTTGTCCAAGCGAATCAAATGACGGAGCTTATTATAATCCGTACGGATGTTGTTATCGATCATGTTCTCCGGAACTTTTTTCAACGGAAGATAATGATTCAGGAAATACAGCACCATATCCGAGTTATACATCGGCTCGTGGAGCGAATCTCTCGAGAAACAGTAATTATCGTACCATGGCTTCATCACGCCGATCACCTCATCTACCTCTCCGGCCAGCATATCCACTGTCTTTATAATAAGACAACATATCACGTACCTCCCGCTCGCTAAACCCGATAATCCCGTTAAACCGGGGATCGGTGCTCATATTGGCACCGATATTGAATCCACTTGTCACGTCATCCATGGTGACCGGAGAGACCCCGTGATGAACATACGCTTGATCGGTCCGTTTCCCGTGGCACCTTCTTTCAGCTTATTAAAGAAATAGCGGAAGAACCCCGTGCCATGTGTCAATACGGTAATGCTCATTCCCCACATTGGCGAGTATGGCGTTCGTGAAATTATCATACTCATCGATGAACAGGTAGATCGGAAGATCCAGCAACGTAGCCTGCCCGATCAGGTAAGTTCAATTTCTCGTCCGCGCTTCTTGAGTCTTTTTCAATTCACTGGCGAAACCGGATTGAACATATGTCCGTAAAGCCCGGCGAAAAGATCGAAACGCATCGAGCAATTATCATTGAACGAGGCCAGCAACCGGTCCGGGTCCGGATTCACGCCGGCGAAATTAAAAATCGAGCACAAGGTATTTCCCTTGCTCCGCCGTAGGATGCGAACCGATATACAGCCCCTCGAAGATTTCCTTGAAACGATCCCGCCTATAGATATCATAATACCATCTAAGCATGTTGATAAACAAAGATTTTCCGAAACGCCTCGGGCGGATCAAGAAGAAGAAACGAGCCGGTTTTCTCCAACACCTCTACATAACGAGTCTTGTCCACAAAATAATAATCCTCTTTACGAATCATCTCAACAATCCGTCACCCGTAACGAATCTTCTTTATTGTCATAATGATCTTTGTTTTTATGAGTAATTACAAATATAGGCATATATATCCGGCAAAGCAACAACTTCCGAGGAATTATCACGCGGATAATGTACCTTTGCGACGTTTTTAACTTTAACAATTAATCATATATGAAAAAAAATCAGTTTCCGGGAAGCGGAAACAAGCGTGAGAAAGCTGCTGGATAGTCTGGAAAATGCCCAAAAGGCATGGGTGGACTTGAAAAAAGACGCGAAAGGGGCGCATAAGTTGTTTAAAGACTACCAGCCGGAGGAGGATCTGGTTAAACGGGAGAAGATCATCTACACGGGCTCCGTGAAAGACTTCGGCGGCTGACGCTGCCCATCCTCAATGACCCGCGGTTCCGGGTGAACGGGCAGACGAACCGGAAGCCATGATACGGGCGCTGGACGAGGTGTTCGAGATACACCCCAACGGCTGCCCGGAGCCAAGGAGCTTCCGGAGCATCCTCTCGACGGCGCAGGAGGAATACGGAAAGCGCATGAATAACAAGCTTCCCGTTTTTCACAACAAAAGTTAAAACTTGGGAGGCGTCCCAAAGCGCCTCCCTACCTCATCAAGCCAGAGACACTGGGCTCTTTTTTATCACTTAAAAAACATAGTATGATAAACACGTCATTATTCGCCCTTTTGACGATACAAGGGAGACGCCTCGCTAGGGGCGTACTGGAAAACATCCAAAGAGGAACGTACAAGCAGTTCATCGATGAGACGCGAGGAGGCGCTAGCGTCGGGCGATAAGGAACTGGCTGCCAAAACTAAAGAAAAAACTGCCCGCTTTCACCCCACATTGGCCACCTACCCGGGAAACGCCTCGACCCTCACATCACCCGCTATAACCAATTGGTGGTACTCGACATCGACCACGTAGGGGAACGGGAGCTGGAGCGTATCACCCCGCTTCGCCACGGAAGCGCCTCTACACCGTGGCGTATTTCCGCAGTCCCAGCGGCGACGGGGCGAAACTTTCATCGCCTACGCCGCCACGGACGAGACCGCCACGCCGGGCAATCACCGGAGGGTCTACGAGGCCATGAGCCGTTGGTACGCCGCCCGGCTCGGCGTGAGCTGGATACCTCGGGCAGCGACATCGGGCGGCTTTGCTTCGTATCGGACGATCCCGCCCTATACCTCTCGCCTGCCTACCGCCCTTGGCTGGAGGGTACCGGCGAGCTACCGGAGGGCCTCGCCCCGCTACCCCTTACTTGGAAGGAGGAGGTTAGCGAGACGGCTCCCGGGGCGAAGGAAGGAAGGTGGCCTCGCCACTGGAAGGCACGCCGACCGCCGAGCGGAAAGGCGCCTACGCCGAGGGCAACCGTAATAACTTCATCTTCGTCATGGCCGCACGGGCGAACCGGCTGGGCGTGAAGCGGGCCGAGATGGAGGCTTACGCCGCTACCGCCTTCGCCGACTTGCCGGCGGAGGAGCACCTCGCCGCCATCGAGAGCGCCTACAGCCACGTGGAGGAGCACGCCGCCGAGACGAGCGCCGCCACCTCCCGGAAAAGGGCGGGGGCCCGCTGGACGTGGTCGCCGTGGAGGCCTATATATCCGAGCTGTTTCCTCACCCGCAAAGAACGCCGTGAGGGGGTACGTGGAGGTAGCCACGAAGAAGAAGCGGAACGGTCAAAAAGCCGGTCTTCAAGCCGGTGACCGACTACTGGGTGAACTCGCTCTGGCGGAGTCTCCTGAAGGACGGCCACTACTGCTCGCATAACGACATCCGGGCCATACTGATGTCGGACTTCAGCGACGTTCCACCCTTTCCGCTCGTATTTCGAGGGGCTGGCCCCGTGGGACGGGGTGACGGACTGGATCGGGCAGCTGGCCGATACCGTGGGCACCACCCGGCCCGCCTTCTGGCGGGGTTGCCTCAAGCGCTGGCTTATCGCGCAAGTGGCCGGCTCCATGGAGTTAGGCGTGGAAAACCATACCATCCTGCTGCTGGCTGGCGGGCAGGGGCTGGGCAAGACCTCGTGGCTGCGGAACCTCGTGCCGCCCGAGTTGCGGGACTATCTTTTCACGGGCAATGTCAATCCGTATAGCAAGGGTTTCCCGCAGATGATGGTGGACTGCCTCTTGATCGTCATCGACGAGATGTCCGGCCAGAGCTACGCCGATCTGAACCGCCTCAAGGCGCTCACCTCCACAGGGGTCATCTACCTGCGCCGCCCGTACGGACACTATGCCGAAACGCAGATACGCCACGCCTCCTTCGCCGCCACGGTGAACGACTTGCAATCGCTGCCAGACGATAACGAGTCTCGCCGCTTCCTCTGCTTCGAGGCCACACGGATCGATTACCAGTCGCCCGTGCGACACGCCGACATCTACGCCCAAGCCCTCGCCCTCTTCCGCCGGGGCGAAAATACTGGTTCTCCGGCGAAGACATCCGGAAGATCAACGAGCACAACGAGACCTTCCGCCAGCGAAGCCCCGAGGAGGAATTGTTCTTCACCTATTTCCGCAAACCGGAGCGTTTTGACACGCCACAGTATCTTACGGCGAGCGATATTATGACGAAACTAAGTGTATTTACACGTATCACGCCGACACGTTCCAATATAGTTACGTTGAGCAAGGTGCTGAAAAAAACACGGTTTTAAGCTCACGACAATACGTGGAAAACGCCTATTTTGAGGTCGTAGAGATCACCGGAACAGGTAAAAGACAATTTTTTGAGCACCCCGGAAGAAAAAGGGAACGAAGAAGGAAGAAGATGAAAAGAATCATACTGATAACCAAAAACAATACAGCGAATCCTAAACTTCCATTTTTAAAAGCAGGGGGGTGCACAGGTGCGCAAAAAGAGTGGTTGGAAAAACATTTTAGAAATAAATAAAAATTTGTATCACACACAGCAGTGTGACACAAATTTACATTTACCAGAAAAGTTTTAGGAAAAACACGTAAAGATGCGCACCCTTGCGCACCCCGTATGTTTCAGCGAAGCTCATAAAGCTCCTCAAAAAGAAAGTTATGGATATCCTTTCTATTACAAATCAAGACCTTTTTCCCTTCAGAGGAAATGGGAACGAATCAAAGACCTTATCTTGATTTCTAGTCATATCAACCAATCTCCTCTCAATGCTCTCCAATCGTATTTGCCATTCAGCATAACGATATCCTCATCGAAATCTATATCCTCAAAATAAGTAATGGCCTTGAAGGGCCTGATGACATTTGCCCCCGGAAATTTACGCTCATACATTCCCAACATGGAATTGAAAGGGAAACGAGTGGAGAGGAAAGCGATGTCGATGAAATCCTTTAGCCGTGACCCATCGTCGGCGATGGCAGAGAGCTTCATGGCAATAATATCCTGCATGCTGTACAATCTTATACCGTACTCGATATATGGCTTTTCAAGATACTCATAAGAGGGGTAATGCAGTCAATCTTTATTCCGTCTATGGAACCTTTCAAGGTGTTCCTCTCCATAAAGCCGGTACGGAATCCATATTTATCCATAAGAAATCTCCAATTCCGCCGCATCAAACGGTTTCGGAGTGAAAAAGATCTAAATCCACACTTCTCCTATGTCCTAAATACAGGGCTAAAGAAGTTCCTCCCGCCAGATTAAAACGGGTCATCGCATTTTCCGCTTCCAGCTTTTCAGGAGTTCAAGTTTTTTCCCGAGACAACTTCCGTGTGTAACATTTTAGTTCCTCCTTTTCAAGATTAAAGACAATACAAACAAAATTCATGTCTCGTGGAGATAAGCTTGGGAGTTCTTTTATTATTTCCCGGAATCCCTCTATACCTCCATATAAATTGAATGCGGCATAAAAATCCTTCAACCATCCTCTTTCAATGACACGCTGTACCACAATCTTCCGGGATTTCCACCAGTCAAAATGTGACAGGTCATACTCCCAAAGCAAGGAGGGAGAGATTGAAGAGTCTCCTGTATATGTCTTATATTCATCAAATATAGTCATTTTCCATCCTTTTATAATATACAAATCTACTGTATTTTACTGGGGTATACAATTTCCATGCGCTTTTTATTGAGACACGGCTCGGAAACCAATGAGATACGGTCGCTAAGTCAATGGAATCCGTCTTGCGTTCCATTGACTTAGCGCCCCTATTCCACCCGGATACCATCCGGCTCTCACGGCTCGCCGAGCGACTCGATGATGGCCCGCACCATGGCGGGCGAATAGACCCGCTCGCCCTCGTGATAACCCAGCGAGGGAGGCGACCGGGCAGGCCGATAGATCGTTATCCAATGTTGCAGCTTGCGGTGGGCCGAGCGGGGATGCTAGGTCGGGCAGGTAGACCTCGGCCAGCTCCATCCGCCCGTACGCTCGTATCTTGAATGTTGTTTCCATATCCTAAAGATAGTGAATCTCCGGCATATATATCCATCATTTTCCGGAGAAATAATTCACCCCTGAAATCACCCTAAGTCACCCAAAGCGACAAAGCCCCCATGCCCTGCCGTATCTTTTGTATCAACATTAAAAACAACACATTATGATCCGCTACAAGAAGTATCAAAACAAGAACGAGAGAAGAACTTAACGTGACAACCTTCAACAAGTGGTATGCCCGTGCCGTATGCGAGGAGACGGTAGACATCGCCGCCTGCCGAGCACATGTCCACCCACAACACCCTTCTCCACCGGCGCCATCCACGGCATGCTGAAGGACATGGTGAATTGTATCAAGGGCTGCTGATGGACGGCAAGAACGTGAAGATAGACGACCTCGGCATCTTCAGCGTGGGCATCCGCTCGAAGGGGGCCGTCACGCCGGAGGATTTCTCCACGCAAAGGCAATATCACCGGCGTACGCCTCCGTGCCCGTGCCACGGGCAAATCCTCTCCAGCGCCTCGCTCAACGGCCAAGCTCCGCGAGTACACCGAGTACTCGAACGGGAGGTGACCCCGGAGGTGGCGGGAGCGATTCCGAGAGCCCGGACGAGATTTAGGGAATTGAAAATTGAGAATTGAAAATTGAAAATTAAGTGATATGGAGATTTCTGTTTTTATACGTGAATACGCTCCGCTGGCTGGGGAGGCCGGGCGGGCGTTCCGGATCGATCCTGTGGTGATCTTGGCGCAGGCGGCCATCGAGACGGGTTGGGGCGAGAGTACGCTCTGCCGGGAGTATCATAACTTTTTCGGCATCACGGCCTACGGGTTGCCCAACGTATGGTGGACCGGCCGGTGGACGGAGCTGTCGCCCCGCTCGCTACGTTTCCGGATCTACCCGGACGATAAGTGCTCGTTCATGGATTACTGCCGCCTGCTTCGCTCGGCCTATCCCCCCGGGCGGCCGACACATGAGCGCCAACCCTTACGGCCTTCGCCAAGGAGATCGCCTACAGCCCCTACATCAGCGAGGTGAACGGCGACAACCGAAGCCTCATCGTAAGCTGATCGTCCAGCTTTGCCGAAAAATCAGCTCGCAACTATCAATCGTTAATCAAAAAGGGCGGGCAGATGCCGTCCCTATCACCAACTGTCAACTAAAATGAAATACCTTGAACTCATCCTCCGTTGCATCACGGCGCTCCTCCGGGTCATCTTCCCCGCAGCATCCCCCCTTGTTCCCGGGAAACGACAGACGCTACCGGCGCTGCTCCTTCTCCTGCTAGCCCTCCTCTCCCTCCTCATGCGGGAGACGGAGGTGACGCTAGCGGCGATCGGCGCCTCGCTGACGCTCTTCCGCCACGACGGCACCCCTCCTCCCCACCGCCCCCCGGGGCGGACTGGCTGGGTATCTCCGGCTACACCCTCCTTATAGCGGGGTGCGCAGGGTGCCTTTTGAAGTACTGGGGTTATTAGAGGAAATGGGAATTTGAAGAATACTATTTTCTTCAAGCAAAAGGGTATGCCGTGATGCATACCCCTTTAACTTTTATTAAACCATCTATTCCTTTTGTGGTTATAAAAGAACATATAACCATCAATTATTCAAGACAAACTCTTCTATGGCATAACCGTTATATAAGTTGTCACTCCATCTACCCTAACTCCATTAACATATACATCACAAACTAGTCGATAAGAACCCGGAGAATATACGTTAATCGAACAATAATCACCATTCGGATAACAATAACAATTCCCAGAACCTACAATACTCCATCTAAATTCAGCACCACTAGGAGCATTGAACAGTTGGTAAGACGACCCTGCGTAACCACCACTAAACTTCAAAGAAGTTTCCCCCTTAATATACATAGCAGCAGCAACTGCCATTATATCTACATTATCGTTTTCCACTTCTACAGCTTGAATTGTAGAAAAGAACACACAGAAAGGCAACAAAATAATAAAACAGCATAATAACTTCTTCATAATTTTAAAAATTTAATTGAGTTTCAATAAAAAAAGAATTTAAAATATAAGAAGACAAACTCTTAAAGAGCAAGAATCTGTAAGCACCATTCAAAATAAAAACGATAAGGAAGTACCCAGCCTTCCTTATCGCCATAAACCTTTAGTTTCTCCAAGCTTCCGGCTGTACCAAGTACGGGTACCTGTTTCCGGATCTGTACCCAAAGTCAAGATCTCATCGTCAGGAACGGGCAACATTGTCTTTTTCGATGGACAGATAAGAAGCTCCGCAAACTTAGAGATATACTGTTTCTCATAGTCCACATAGGCTTTCAACTCACTAGCCATCACATCACCACCCCAACGGGACAAATCGAACCAGCGCTCACCTTCCATAGCCAACTCTAACTTACGCTCCATACGAATCGCCTTGATACAAACATCTTTGTTTGAGAATGCGGCATGTGAAGAAGGATATTCGGCAATCTTATAATTAGCGGCTGGAGTCCCATCATCTAACTTAACAATATTAACATCCAAAAGCCAGCGCGACGACGAATCTTGTTAACCTGCTCCATCGCACCTTTCAGATTCCCAGCGTTAGCCAAGCATTCAGCATATAATAAAGTCAAGTCACGAACACTTAAATATTGCAAGTTCATAGCAGAACCCGGTGCCCAACCACCAATTTATAACGCTTTCATACCAGCCGCATCCTCAGCCTTGCTATATACATGCTTTTTCGGCATGAAGATACCGCCATTCGTAGCATCTCGTACCCAACCATTCTCTGGGAATCCCCAATCCTTATAAGGAATACCAAAACGACCTACAGCAAAAATCCAATCGAGGATCGACCGCAATGTTATTATCGTTAACGGCTAGCACAGCATCTTGGGAACTATCGGAGTTACGAACAGATACGCTTTTCCTTTCGTACGATATTCACCGTTCAAGTAAGGAAGGCCATTCGCATCTACTTGGAACGAATTCACCAACTCAAAAAGAAGGCTGGTAGAAACCACAACATCCACCGGGACCTGTATTATGCGGATAAGCTAAACAGAAGGGAGCACCACCCATATTCTCTGCCGCATTTGAGTATTGTACCGCAAAAAACGGATTCCTTACCATTTTTCTGTCAAAGCATTGAAGTTATTGTCCAGATCATCTTCCAGTCCATAAGCCATACCCTTAGACGTAACACCATTCGTCAACACATCCGCTAAAAGATAGGTTGCGCTTCCGCCAAATCACCATGCCACATCAAGATCTTAGCCTTCAGAGCCTTCGCAGCGGATTTATTCGCCCGGCCAACCTCACCAACAACCTTAGGATCATCCGATAAATTCGCTATAGCATCATCCACGTCGGCAACGACCAAGCTATAGATATCTTTATCATTATGCACCTTTGGGTCATTCTCTTGATTAGTCTCATCAATATAGGGGAGATAAACACCAAACACACGCATTCCCTCGAAATAAGCCAAGGCTCGTAAGAATTTCAACTCGCCTTTACGCATTTGGCGAATTTCCTCCTTCATATCCTCCGCATTTTCCAAGACCTGAAGAGCCAAGTTAACACGTTTGCTCATTTGATACACCCAAACCCATTTTTGCTTGATATAGCCATTGGTCGACAATGTATTATACAATTCTATCTCATTCACCGTAGATTGGTCGTTAGGGTCTGATCCCTTGTTGGCATCACCCCCATAAATACCACCCCATACCCAGTTAAACGGAGAAGCTTGATAGGGATCGTATCCTTCCACAGGAGAGGCTAAACCCGCATAAGCACTAGTAACCAGCAACTCCACACCTTGAGCATTCGCCAAAGCCTCCGGGGTCAAAACTCCTTGCGGCTCCTTTCCCAAGAAATCATCGCCACAAGAACCCAAAGTCAGCATACTGGCAAAAAAGCCAACGCTAATATATATTTGTTGTGTTTCATAATAAAATTCATTTTAAAAGTTAATCAAATCCCTAAACATTAGAAAGCGAAATTTACACCGAACAAGAAACGCATCGTTGAAGGCCATCCACCCATATCAACACCTCTCTGTAGGTCTCCCCCCACTTTCTTTGCCCATATCCGCATTCGTATATTCCGGATCCAATCCAGAGTAACCGGTAATAGTCAGCAAATTCTCGGCTTGTACATACAAACGTAAGTTTTGGATACCCACCTTAGATAACACGCTCTTCGGAAGCGTATAACCCAAAACCACATTCTTCAAACGTAAGAACGAAGCATTCTCTACGTAATAAGAGTTCGAGAATTTACCAGAATAACCATCGTTCGAATCCAAGATCGGCAAAATGGCATTGCTATTATCAGCACCGGGAGTCCAAGATTGATCACGCATACGCTCAGACTTTGTTACCGTTGAACATCCAGAAGTCCGTAAAATATTTCGTATTGTTAAACAGGTCATTGCCGATAGTTGAATACCAGAACATCGTGAAGTCCCAGTTTTTCCAAGTAACCGTAGCGTTTAAGCCAGCGATCAAATCAGGATGGGGAGAACCGATGAACGTACGGTCTCTTTCCGTCAACTTACCATCCTTATCCACATCATCAAACTTAAATTTACCGACCCAAGCCTTGGCGGACTCAGCGTTCAATCCGGATTGTCCTAGAGGCGGCAAGGCCAAAACCTCGTCAACGTTCTCATAGAAACCATTCACCTTGTAACCATAGAACTCAGAGATAGCATGTCCTTTCGTCGTACGGGTCACGTTTCCATCCAAGCGAGTTCCCGCTCCCCACAAGGAGGCATCATCCGACTCCGAGATACGCAGTACCTCGTTCTTATAATGGGAAAGGTTCAAACTTACGTCCCAAGACCAATCACCTTTTTTTGAATCTCTATAATTCAAGTTCAAATCGACACCCCGTATTCTTGATATCACCGAAATTGATATATGGTTTCTTGATCTCCGGGTTAGCAAACGCTGAATATTGAGCCTCGATCAACATATCCGTTGTCTTCTTCCAATACCACTCAGCACCAATATTGAATTTACCATTTAAGAAAGTAGCGTCCACTCCGACGTTCCACATCTCTGTAGACTCCCACTTGGTATCCTCGTTTCCATATTTATCTAAGATGAAACCTGTTGTAGTAGAATTATTCTGTCCGTTCAAATCGTAGTCAGAACGTTTTCGGGTAAGTTGCAAGTTCCATAGCATAGTTCGTAATACGAGGAACCTCAGAGTTTCCTGTCTGTCCATAACCGACACGCAACTTCAAATCGTCCAACCAATCTCTCGTACTTTCCATGAAATCCTCTTGGGAAATACGCCAACCTAAAGAAGCGGATGGAAACACACCATAACGATTAGATTTTGAGAAACGAGATACACCATCCCGACGGATGATACCTGTGAACAAATATTTATCATTGAAAGAATAATCTACACGGCCGAACAAGCCAAACAAAGCAAACTCACCCTTATATTCGGAATTCGATAAACGCTGGTTGTTATTCTCACCCATATTCAGCACCCAACTATTCGTATTATCCTCAAACAAATAATTGTAACGACGACCGGTCAACTTGCGTCCCAGACCGTCACGGATAGCCTCCGTACCTAACAGAACGGTAAGTTTATGGATATCATTAAAAGTCTTGTTATAGGTCAACGTATTCGTCCATACCCAACGATAATTAAACTCACTTTGTTCCTCAAAGTTATTCTGTCCCATAGACTCTGAGAACTCCGGATTTTTTCTTTTTCCATGCGATAATAATACCGGTTCGTATAGTCGATACCGAAGTTCGTACGGAATGTCAAGTCCTTGAAAATATCCGCCTCAGCCCATAAGTTACCAAAGATACGGTTGCGAGTATAATAGTTGTCCTTATTACGGACTTGATTTTGGCTACGGGTTCTGGAAGTTACCCGTACCGGAGAACTTTGATCCAGCGAAATTACCTGCGATATCATATACCGGAACCCAAGGAGAAGCTACGATATGTCCACGAATAAGGATTAGATTCCGCTCCATTCCGCACTCAAGCCATTATCTTTCGTGAAAGCATACGTTAAGTTCTCACCCACACGTAACCAGTCACGTACATTGAAAGAGGTATTCGCACGCACTTGATAACTGATAGTAAGAATCAATTACCGTACCGTCTTGTTTGAAATAGTTTGCGCTTAAGTTATACTGTCCCTTTTCCGTACCACCGGACAACCGATCTGGTGATTTTTGAATCATGGCGGCACGATCTAACTCATCCCACCAGTCCGTATGCTCTGAAATGGTGCGTAAGTTGTAGTAGGATAATCATAGTCGCTCGGATCTATTGTAGTAGAACCCTGAGCACCTGATTGTGTCAAGTAATTCGGGATAGAGGTCTATCCCCGTACCAAATTGAGGGATTACTTGGATAACCTCCGATATCACGCATAGCAATATTATTCTTCTTGCGCCTCCCAATCTAGGTTCAAGCGATCCATAGAATTCAACACGTCATATTTTACTTCCGTCTTTTGGACACCAATATAACCGTCGTACGTTAATCTCGGTTGCCCGCTCTTCGTACCTTTCTTCGTCGTGATCAAGATAACACCGTTCGCGGCCTGCGCACCATAGATAGCGGCAGAAGAGGCATCCTTCAATACCTGCATACTCTCAATATCGTTCGGATTCAAAGTACTTTAGATCCTGATTACGTGTTGACACGCCGTCAATTACGTATAATGTTATCATTAACCGTATTGATACCACGAATACGAACCATTGAAGGAGAAC
>VOFK01002934.1_pt1 | contig 19866 bp, 31 predicted proteins | sample 5384121 | NCBI WGS metagenome assembly VOFK01 (sample SAMN12384730, study PRJNA508395) | human gut metagenome | isolation source: healthy gut J | host: Homo sapiens | reverse complement strand
CTCAATTGTACTTCGTTCGGTTACGTGCACTCTATAAGCATGACATCGAACCGTCGGCACTTCCGGGTCTCCGTGACCAGAAAGGAATTCACGGGGCTTCACACTCGTCGTCTTCCGCTGCTGCGCAATGCACTCCACCCCGGAAACACGAGCAACGCCGTGAATGGCTGAGAAGGCAGCATTTGCCGGAAATCTCTGAATATAGCTGCGTCAAAGGTTTCCTCAACTGTTGTTCTCAAACTTTGTTCTGGAACGAGAATGCTTCGGAGATCGTGGCCGACAAGGACTTCAGAGTGACCTGCCGACGACCAAAGCAGGACATCATGGTCGAGAGTTCTCGTCGCCGAGCACCAACAAGCCTCTTCACTGGGACACATCGGGAACAACCTTCTGGGTGACTCGGTGTCCGAGGCTTCTGAAGGCCAGCGGCAGCAACGTGATCAGCAATACGTAATATTCAGATTTCGGTTACGTATTACGCTTTAGAACATGAAAGATCCAATTGGACGATTTTCATCTTGAATCTGTGCTTTTGAACGCAAGATCGCATCCGTTACAAGTTCGAGAGCTTCATCTTGACCAACTACACGTTTTTCAAGTTCTGCTTTCAAATTCAACAATTTTTTTTCTCTTTCACTCGCAACCAAACGCGTCACTTCAACACCTGTCCATCTAGAAACGATTTTCGCAATCAATTCCTCATTTACCGTTTCTTGAATTAATGCATCCTCTTTTTGACTTGCCTGTTCTTTTTGAATACGAGCCTCTAATTCTGGAATCATTCCATATTGAAGTTTAGCTGCATCTTCATAACGAGCTTCATTACGAGCTTGTTCCAAATCTAAACGAGCCTTCTCCAAACGTTGTTTATCTTCTTTTTCATTGGCCAAACCACGCTTTTTCATCTTCCCACTTAGAATGCATCTCATCACGTTTTGATTGTAAAGAAGCCAATTCACCTTCAATTTCTTCTCGACGCTCAACCGCTCTTTTATCTTCTTCTTTTTTTGAAGTGAAGTCTTTTCAATTTGAAGCTGCAAGATCTTACGCTGTAATTCATCCAATTCTTGAGGCATACTTTCCATTTCAACTTTTAATGTAGCACAAGCCTCATCTACCAAATCAATCGCTTTATCTGGCAAGAAACGATCTGTAATATAACGATCCGACATTGTGGCAGCCGCAATTAAAGCTTCATCCAAAATACGCACACCATGATAGCTTTCAAAACGATCTTTCAATCCACGCAAAATACTAATTGTATCTTCAACACTAGGTTGTGCAACTTGCACTTTTTGGAAACGACGCTCTAAAGCTGCATCTTTTTCAATATACTTACGATATTCATTAAATGTTGTTGCTCCAATACAATGAAGTTCACCACGAGCTAACATTGGCTTTAATAAGTTAGCCGCATCCATGCTACCTTCTGTTTTACCAGCACCAACTAAGTTATGAATTTCATCAATAAATAAGATGATTTGTCCATCCGATTTTTTCACTTCATCCAAAATGGATTTTAAACGTTCCTCAAATTCACCACGATACTTAGCACCCGCAATCAAAGATCCCATATCTAATTCAATCAATCTTTTTCTTTTAAAGACTCAGGTACATCCCCCTTCATAATACGCCAAGCAATACCTTCAACAACGGCTGTTTTACCAACACCTGGCTCACCAATTAAAACGGGATTATTCTTTGTCTTACGCGATAAAATCTGCATAACACGACGAATCTCATCATCACGACCAATAATTGGATCAATCTTACCATCACGCACATCCTGGACTAGATCACGACCATATTTCTTTTTAAAGCTTCTACATTCTCTTCTGAATTTGGCGTATCAAATTTCTTTCCATTACGACGCTCTAATTCAGCTTTAAAACAAGCATCCTTATTCAAATTAAAAGTTCTAACCAATTCTTTAGAAATATAAGAACGATTGAATAATAAAGCTAAGAATACACTAGCCACTGATAAATAAGTCTCATCATGTTGACTTGCCCAGTTTTGTGCATCCTCAAACGATTTTTGGACTTCATTTGATAAATTTATATTACTTGTCGAGCTCTTTGCGACACGATTTGATTCTTGTTGAACCATCTGTAAAGCACGCACTTTATCTAAGCCAATACGCTCAAATAAACCATCCAATACATCATCCTTAAAAATCGTCTCCAACATATCCACTGTATCCACACTAGGATGTTGGTTAGATTTCGCTAAATTGATCGCATCCATTAAAATTTTCTGTAAACGCTCTGACATTTGTTCGATATTCATAAATAAGCACCTCCTTGTACTTAGCACTCACTCTTTATGATTGCTAATGATAGTATAACACTCTTTTTGGCACTGTCAACACTTAAGTGCTAATATTTTTTGAAAAAGAAAAAAGTAGATTTTCTCTACTTTTCGAATGTGTTACGATTATAAGCTCTTTGCCAATTCACACTAAATTCCACCAACCGCAATCTTTTGTTCCTGGATGATCAATCATTTGATATAAAACATCACAAGGAACAGTCACAGCTTGAATACCTGCCTTGATCAATTCATGTACTTGATATGTATTTTTAAAGCTTGCCGCAATCACTTTAGCCGGCATATGATTCACTCTTAACATTTCAATCAAATCTTTAACATCTTGTACACCATCCCCATAATTACACATACGATTTGTATAAGGTGCTAAATATTCAGCTCCATTCATAGCTGCCAAAAATGCTTGATCTGCAGTATAGATGGCTGTAGCCAATGTGTGAATACCTAATTTTTTACATTCCTTGATAGCTCTTAATCCTTCATGTGTAACAGGAATCTTCACATACATATTTTTTATTACGAATGGAAGAAATCATTTTAGCCTCTTCCATAATTCCTTCAAAAAAGAAGTTTGTACAGTTTGAATAAACAACAATTGATCTTCGCTCAACACTTCGCATAAATCTTTTACAACATCCATTGCTTCTCTACCTGATTTTGTAAGAATTGTAGGATTTGTCGTAACCCCAGTAATTGTTAGTAAATCGTTTAATTCTTTAATTTGTTCAATATTTGATGAATCAATAATCAATTCCATGATAGATCCTCCTTAAGTTCATATGTATCCTAACACTTGATAAAATCCGTTTCAACATCCATTTCACATCAAACAAATTATCTTAAATAAACACAATAAAACATGTTTCTTTCTGTTCTTTTTTGTGCTTTAATAGAATTATGAACACAACACAAAGAAGATATGAAATCTATGAAAAATTAAAAAAAGATAAAACTGTACAAGTTAATGAATTAGCTAAAGTATACGCAGTTTCCTTAATGACGATTCGAAGAGATTTAGATATGCTTGAAAATCAAGGCCTTGCCACAAAAAGCTATGGAGGAGCTACATTAAACGAGTCTATATCTACAGAACCAGCTTTTGAAATCAAAGAAGGCATTTCTCAATCCGATAAAAAGGAAATTGCGATATTCGCAAGTACACTCATTCATGATAAGGACTCCATCTATTTAGATTGTGGTACAACCTGCCTTGAACTCTTTAAAAGAATCCATCATAAAAAAATCACAATATTCACTAACTTCTGGAAGATTCTTCAATACGTTGATCGTAATACAAAAAGCTAAAATCATTATGGCTCCAGGAACCTATAATCCTATTACACAAAAGCAAAGCATTATCTGAAAGTACGATTCAATTCTTTCAAAATTATTATATTGATAAAGCTTTTATCTCTGTTTTAGGAATCGATTTAGACTATGGTGTATCTATCCCTAGCATGAGTGATGCACTTGTCAAAAAAGCCATTCTTGCTTCTTCAAACAAAAAAATTTGTATGGCAGACCATACAAAATTTAATAAAAAATATATGTCAAAAATTGCCAATATTGATGATTTTGACATGATCATCACCGATAATAAACTAGATGATACTATAAAACATGAAAACATTATAAAAGCACATCCGTGAATGTGCTTTTTGTTTATTAAAATGCTTTTTGACCTTTTACGTAAGTCATTTCAACAGAATAGTCATCATTCAATACAACGAAGTCTGCATCTTTTCCAGTTTGAATAGATCCTTTACGATCATCCACATTTAACATACGAGCAGGGTTCAATGTACATGCATTGATAGCTGTTTGCCATGGAACCAATGCCTTTTCTACTAAAATGCGAAGTCCATCATTGACATGCAATGTGCTTCCTGCAAGACCCTTTGTATCTGTTAAGTGTGCACTTCCATCTGGATATAATTCGATTTCGTTACCACCAAATAATACTTTTTTGTACCAACTGGCAATCCCTTAACCATTAATGAATCTGTAATCATAATGCAGTGATCTGGCCCTTTAGCTGTAAAGTAATCATTTAATGCTTCATAAGTTGAATGGTTACCATCACAAATAATTTCACCATATACATCTCTATAACGCATAGCTGCACCAACAAGTCCTGGTTCACGGTGGTGGAATTTAGTCATACCATTGAATACGTGAGTCATTGAATTTGCCCCATTCGCAATAGCTAAACGAGCCTGTTCAAAAAGTAGCTCCTGAGTGACCTTGACTACATACAATTCCATTTGCACGTAAGAATTTAGTTAATTCAAAATTATCATCGTGTTCACAAGCCATAGTCACAATTTTAATTAAATTATTAGAAGCAGCTAAATAACGTTTAAATTGTTCTACATCTGGTTTTACACAATATTGCTCTGGTTGAGCTCCCTTGTATACTTGGTCCAAATAAGGTCCTTCAAAGTGAATACCTAAAATTTCTGCACCTTCATACCCTTCTTCAACCACTTTCGCAACATTTTTAACCGCATTTGTCAAAACTTCTTCGGATTGTGTAATTGTTGTTGGAAGAATACCTGTAACACCTTCTTTAACGATGTTTTTCATCCAGTTACGAAGACCTTCTTCATTCGCATCATTTGTATCAAATCCATAAGCACCATGTGTGTGCACATCAATAAATCCAGGAATAATTCTCTTATCTCCATAATCTTCATCCACATCTTTTTGGCCATATGGATAGATATTTACAATCTTTCCTTCTTCTACTTCAATTTGGGCTGCCAACCAAGTATTTACCACCCAAACTCTTTTTACTTTGAATAATCATATCGACAATTCCTCCTAGCTTTTATTATACTCTCAAGAAAAAAGAAAACACTTACACTTTTTAGTTTACTTTTTTATATTTTTATTTAAAAAATGTAAAAGCGTGCAAATGAATAGACATAACTCATAAAAAATTTTAAAATAAAGAAAGAGGTGAATCAAAATGAAAAGAGCTAAAAAAATTATAGATAACGTATACTGGGTCGGAGTAAGAGACTTAAACAACCGCCACTTCCATGGTGATTTATATCCAATTGATGAAGGATGTACATACAATGCCTATTTAGTGGTAGATGATGAAGTTACATTATTCGATACAGTAGAAGAAGAATTTACAGAAGAACTGTTAGAAAGAGTGGAATCCGTACTACAAGGAAGAGAAATTGACAATATCGTTGTTCAACATACAGAACCGGATCATTCTGGTGGATTTAAAAAAGTATATGCCAAATATCCAAATGCGAAAGTTTATGCATCTATTTCCGGAAAGAAAAACATGATTGAACAATACTTTGATCAAGTACCTTATCAAGTCGTTAAGACAAACGATACAATCAACACAGGAAAATATGATTTTGTCTTTGTTGAAATGCAAATGATCCATTGGCCAGATAACATGTTGACATATTGTCCACAATTAAAAACTGTATTCTCAAACGATGCCTTTGGACAACACATTGTAAACTTTAACTTAACAGATGAAGGATTAGATAAAGCCTATTGTTTAAAACAAGCCAAAGAATACTTTGCGAATATTGTTCTACCATATACAACACCGGTACAAGCTAAATTAAACCTTATTCTAGGCATGAATTTAGACATTGAATATATTATGCCTGCCCATGGTATTATCTGGAAAGACTATATTGGTGATATCATTGAAACTTATAAAGGTATCGCAGCCCAAAAAACAGAAAACAAAGCCGTTATTGTATATGAATCTGTATGGAAACATACACAACAGATTGCTGAAAAGCTTAGCTGAAGGATTTAGTGATGCTGGTATGGATGTAAAAGTGTATAAATTATCGGATACAAAATCAAGCATTGTCATGCGCGAAATCATGGATGCTAAAGTCGTATGTATTGGATCTGGAACCTACAACAATGTCATGGCACCAAGTGTTGCAGCTTTCCTTGAACACATTCGTCCATGTAAATTGAAAAACAAAAAAGGATTGGCCTTTGCCGCATACGGATGGTTTAACCAAGTCGCAAAAGAAATCGATACAAGGATGCAACAATCTGGAATTGAATCTTGTCACGATGTCATCAATCAATGTTACACACCAAGTGATGATCAATTAGAAGACTATTATAATATCGCAAAAGAAATCGCAAAAAAATGCCAGGAATAAATTTTCCTGGCATTTTTAATCTATATTCACATGTGAATTTGGCAATAAACGAAGTCCTTTAGGAATCTTGTTTTTAATTTGCCTTCCATCACTCTTGCCAAAGCCAAACGGATGCCCCTTAAAACATACAGCTACATACCCTTTTTCACATTCCTTCTGTAAAACTTCTCCATGCATAAAAAGATCCATCTCTTCTAGCGTTACTTCTACTTTTTCTTTTATAGTCAAAATCTGCAACCATATAAAAAGAATGACTTGGCTCAAAACGATTCTTAATAACATCTCCTAAATATACGCCTTGACGTAATACTTTTACTTTTTTAAAATCCACAAAACAAACATCCATACCATAGACTCGATCATTATCTATATAGTAATAGTTTGGTAATGTATTCAATTGTTCCTTCAAAAATTTCTCAGTAATCTTATCTATTTTTTTAGATTTTAAAACTGGAAGTTTACCTGCAACACCGGATTCTTTCTTGAATTTTGCAATAAAATGGCCTTCACCACCATCCATTGGAAAGATACGACGCACATTTAAATCTTTAAATCCTTTTCTTCCCCCACAAAACTTCAGGATCTACAAGTTGAATATCCTCATGTTTTTCTAAGAAAGATAAAACGACATCTTCATCTTCTTCCAAAGCATATGTACAAGTTGAATATACCAAAGTACCACCCGGTTTCAACATCGAATACGCATATTCTAAGATTTCTTTTTGGCGAGCTGCACAAAGCTCAATATTTTCAATACTCCAATGATTCAAGGCAATATCATGCTTTTTAATCATACCCTCACCACTACAAGGAGCATCTACTAATATCTTATCGAAACAACAATCAAATACTTTCGCAAGCTTATCTACACTTGAATTGGTTACAGCTACATTTTTAACACCCATACGCTCTATATTGGATAAAAGAATCTGTGCTCTTTTCGCATCAATTTCATTCGATACTAAATACCCACTTTTTAAATGAGAAGCAATCTGCGTACTCTTCCCACCAGGAGCACATAAATCTAATACATAATCATCTTCTTGCACATCCAAGATTTCGACTGCACTCGATGCACTTGGTTCTTGTAGATAGAAGCATCCACAAATATGGTAAGGATGATTTCCCAAAGGGTTTATCTACATAATAGCTTTCCTTACAAAATTGACTTGGACTTTCTAAATGATCAAATTCATTTAATTCTGCCTTTTTAAATTAATACGCATACCACGATATAAAGGTTTTGATAAAGATTCCATATATGCATCATATTCATCTTTTAATAATTCCTTCATTCGTGAAAAAATACATTTCTTGACTCATAAACCCTCCAAAACTATCTCAGGATCTATACGACACGCATAGTCTGAGCATGTTGCAGCTGCATTAAAGCCACATCCAAAAGAAAAATCAGCACCACTGTTTCTAAAATATTCTACAGTCGAATTCAAATCCTGTTTTAACTCAAACACCTCTATATGTGTATGAGGACCTGTTGAATTTCCACTATTTCCACTTTTCGCTATCACTGTTTTTTGACTGACTTGCTGGCCACTTGTTACATAGATTTCATTAGACAAGTGCGCATAACTAACCGCATATAACTTATCATGAACAGCTACCACCATACAAATCGAATTACCAGCTCCACTTGGCCATCCACACATATTTCCAAGATATCCATTATTAGATTCTACAGGTGCATGCGCATACAATACTATGCCATTGGCTAGGGCATACACATCACTATACATACTACTTGCGATATCCAAACCCAAATGAAGACTTCCATCTGGATATGACCAGCATCTAGCACTGATTGTACCATTTTCAACCGGATTTTGCCAAAAAGAACTATATGTATCAATCGCATAATTTCCATCAACCAAACAAGTCATACCATTGTTTTCTAAAATTTCATATCCGCCATATGCAGGTAATGCATCATTTCCAGCAATCATTGCATCTTGATCAAACTCTCCCAAATCATTGAATTGACTCAAACTCGAAAAGCGCGAAAACAAACGCTTTTGACAATTGTCTAAACGAGTTAAATAAGATTCATATAAATCAAGCTTATGCTTATTCTTTTTCCATTGTTTTCTACTTTTCAAATATTGATTTTGACTACACTTATATTCATTGAAACATTTCGTTAAGTCCTTATCTATCCAATACGATTGAATCATACAATCTTGTTTTTGAATCGCATTTAAGTCTAAACCATACTCTAGCTTTTTAAGTTCATAATAGTTCTTTTTCTGGATATATTTTGATTCAAGTTTATCCTTTTTTTGACTTTGAATCTCTATTCTACAAATTAGATCCGCCTTTTCATTTTGAATCGCATTTGTTACATCTCTACATTTCAAAGATAAAAAGCTAGCCTTACTTTCATCAACTATTTCTACTTTTGATTCTATATTTGAAATCAACCTTTCATAATCTGGCACATTTAGTGTTTGAAGACCAATAAAAAAACAGACAAAAAGAGATATATATTTCATAAAACTCCTTCTACTGTCTGTCTTCTAAATTTATTGTATTTATTTTTTCTTTGTACATGCAAGCACTATTTAAAATAATAAAACATAAAGTTCCTGTCGCAACAATATTGAGTGTGCAATCTAACAATCCATAAATCAATACGATTGCGATAAAGCACATCATCATACCAAATAAAGCTGGATTTTCTTTTCTTGTATTCGAAGTAAAGATTTCTTTATTCAACACAAAAGTGTAACATAACACAAGAATTGTTCCGATTACACCATAAGAAAGAATAGAATCTATATAAATATTATGCGCATGCGGTGCCTTATGACCATGCACCAAAGGATAAAACTTTTTATATGTCTGTGGTCCCCATCCGAAAAGTGGATACATTGAAATACATATAAATGCCGTTTTCCAAATCTTAATACGAGATGCGAATGTTGACATATCACTCATTCTAGGAATCAACGTTGGTTTTAAAAACACCAAGCCACATACACACAACTCAATACAAGAGATGTAATAAATAATTTCTTCCAACGAACGCAGTATAAAAAAAGATAGGGAAAATCAGTACAAAAGGTAAGAGAGCTGTTCTAGATCCTGTTAGATATAACACAAAGAAGTTAAATAATGCCACAATAAAATAGCCAATCTTACAAAAAATATTGTCATTTTCACAAAACGATACATGCACATCACGCATACAAAATCAATGACCATCGCATAAATGTTCGCATTCATAAATGTTGATGTAATTCTTCGTTTTGGTGAATTAAAGATATGGAATTCTAAAAAGGTTCTCCCATTCGCAATTGAAATCTGATTAAATTGATACAATCCATAAATAGCTGCAAAAATAGATAGAATAATAATTAGATCACACATCTTTTCAAAAGTACTCTTTGTGATGCTTTTTCGATAATAAGCTCCATATAAACCAATCAACACAAATAGCCATGTATTGCCAAAACCATTCCAGTTTGAATATAAAATCGTAACAATGAATTCTAAACCAATAAAACCATATAAAAAAATAGCTCCCGTTTGATTTTTTATGGCATCCACTAATTTATGTCGACAAAAAGCCTGCACCAATATGCATGCAATTCCAACACTGGCTATTTGATAAGGTAAAAAAAGAAAGCATGTCGCCAACAATATCATTTTTTTTCATCTAAACTCATAGATACTCCTTCAAAAAAAGAAGCTGGATAAACCAGCTTGATTTTAAATCATGGTGCCGACTATCGGATTTGAACCAATGACCTACGCGTTACGAGTGCGTTGCACTACCACTGTGCTAAGTCGGCATATCGACTACCCATAAGGATAGCCTTTTTTTTTCTAAGATTGTAAAGCAAAGAATTTGTTGCTGATAATATGCGATCTGTTGCTGCAAAGAATACAACATTTGATTGTTTGTATCAATTTGCGACTGAATCTGTGAACGATCTTCATCACTAGCATCCGCCAATTCCGATTCCAAACTTTGCGCATATTGCGCATATGTATCATAATCTTGCTTTGCAAACTATTTAAACTAGCTTGATATTCTTGGATTTTTGAAGCATTCTCAGACTTCTTTTGTTCCTCTTCTTGTTGCGCCTTTTCTTGAGCTGCCGTTTTTAATTCAGCTTGTTCTTTACATAAATCAATAAAATCTTTTCCCGTTTTTGATTTCGATAAAGAATCCACTTCCTTTTTCAAGCTCTTTGATAAAGAACTATACACCGACTGCATATCGGCAACAGCCATCTTTTCTTCATCGGATTTCGCATCCCATCCATTCAACAAATCAACAATCTGTTGGTAAGCTGGAAGTTTCACTTCTTCTTTTGTCTTTTGAAGTTCTTTTACTTCCTTTAATAAAGCCGTATAAGACTTACCTGTTTGTTCTTTAAAATATGCATTGATTGACGTTTTTTGTTTATCTAAAAGCTTTTTATAACCAGAATTCAAGTCAATAAGTTCTAGCTTTTCAGCATCCGACATCATATTATCTCCATATTCATCCGCATAAGATACTAACTTATCATATGTTTTCTGTTGTGCTGGTGAAACAATATTTTGTGGATCATAAACCAATACCTTATATGAATATACACCTAAAGCTGCCACACCTAATAAGATACATCCTAAAATAATCTTTGTGACCTTACTCATAGGTTTCTTTTTCTTCAGTTTCTTTTCTTTCGGTCCTTCTTCTTTCTTTGGCTTTTCTTTCTTTTCCTTTTTTTCCTTCTTTTCTTGTTTTTCTTTTAATTTCTTTACTTGCGAAGGCAATAATTCATCATCATCATTTGACATATCTTGCAACATCGTATGTACAAGATCTAATGCATCACTCGACTGCTCATTTTCAATAGATGAAGTTGTAAAATCATCCTCCATATGTTGGGAGTCAACTTTATTTTCTTCATAAAGACGCTCTTCTTCCGCAATTGTTTTTTGTCCACGCTCTTTTCGAAGCATTATCTAAAAGCAGAAGACATTGTCTTTTTCTGCAAGTCTTCTTTCAGCTTCCGTCATCTGATGAACCTCTTTCGGTTTTTTCAGTTCCTCGTTATATTCTGTTTTTTTATCTAAAAGTGCTTTTGAATAAGCATCTATATTCTTATCATTTTTACTCATAATATATTTTCCTTAGTTCCAATCTATTTTAACACATTATAAGCCTTCTTTTTCAACAAATTCATAAAAAGATTTTTCTTTCGCAAAATCCTCTGATTCACCTTCCCAACTGGCTGTGAGTAAAGAATAAACTCGTTTTCGCCATCCAACTCAAACATTTCATCACAAATCGAAGTCACACAAGCTCCAATCCCACAAGTTCCTAAGCCAATACTTGTACTTGCCAAATATATATTCTCGCCCACATGACCAAGATCCACCAATGCGATTCGATGTGCAAGATGACCGTAACGCCATTCCGTTCGGTATGGTATGTAGCTAAAATACAAAATTACATTGGCTTTTAAAGCCCATAATTGATCACATAAGGAAGATGCCAAAACATCTGACACTTTATCAATAGGGCTCAAAAATTCAATACAATGTTTTAGAGGCAAATAATGATAGGTTCCAGGATCTAATCCTTCTACATTTTGACATACGAAATAAAGTTCAAAACCATGACGAGCACCTCCAGAAGGTACTGTACGCAAAGTCGCATACTTTTTTCCACGAATTTGTTTCACACCTTGACAAGTCCAAAGAATATAGGATAGTTCTAATAAAGACATTGGCTTTGCGTATACACACGACTACTATGACGTGTGTTGATAATATCTAGAAAGTTTGAACAGATTTGTAACGCATCAAAATTTTTAGGAAGTTCAATGGATTCCTTTTCGCATTGACTCTTTTACCAAAGGTGGTTGTGGAAGTTTTTTATCTTGATCCGATTCAAATTCTTCCACATCATATTTTTTAATTCTGAATAATCCATATAATTCCTTTCTTTTTAATGAGCTAACTCATCTAATAATCTTGCCTTTTGACTTCCAATCAATAAAACCTGTTTGTATTTTTCATATATACCAATTGTATGTGAACTTAAATACAAAGCCATTTCAGCTGACATTGTTAAATTTGTGACAAATATTGTCATTTCCTGACCATTCTTAAATGCACTTTCCATAAATTCAAACGCATTTTCTATTTGAAGTTTCAAATCCGATTCAATCGACTCCATATTTTCTTTTTGTTTAAAGAATGGTTTTGTACTACAATCAAAACGCGACTTAGAATCTAGGCTTTCATCCACATTCACCTTTTTGTATCTTATTTAACACAAACTCATATTCATGTTTTTGAGCAACACTTAATAATTCAGCCTGCAACTTATCATGATACAAAGCTATAAATTCCTTTACATGATCCACATAAGATACATCCATATGACTTCGGTAATTTTTTAGAAAACCAAACCATAAATCTGTACAATGTTTTTCAAAAAGAATATATATTCACTTGTCTTAATAAACCGTCCATCACTAAATTGACTACAGATACTCTTTCATCAAAATCCGCATTAAACAAACGAGCGTAGATCGTACTTGATACATTTCCATTTAAAAATATCATCAATGCCATAATCATCCTGATATTTTTTATAGACCAAATAATAGGCAAAAACATCTTCTGCAATATCTTCATGATGTAAATATTCATAGATCGTATCTTGCGATATTTCCAAATGCATCTTTTCGTATGTATAAAGTAAATACGATAAATCTTCCCAGCCTCTAGCCGTCACAAATTCCATACCATCTACACTTGTTGAAACAGTATAAAAATTGTTAGGTTTTAATTCTAGATAGCTTAAAATCATTGGATGAATATGTTTTGAGATCGCATATTCTTTCCAAACATAATAATCCGTTTCTACATGAATATAACGAATACGATCCATTGTCACAACATCAAAATCACGAACTGATTTATTATATTCACTCGGATTTCCTGCAGCCACAATGATCCATCCACTTGGGACCTTCTGATTTCCAAAGGTTTTATTCTGTAAAAATTGAAGCATTGTAGGAGCCAATGTTTCCGATACACAATTGATTTCATCAATAAATAGAATTCCTTCTTTTAAACCCGTTTCTTCCATTTTCGAATAGACACTCGCAATAATTTCACTCATTGTATATTCTGTAATTGAATAGGTTTTGCCTTGAAATTCTTTTTCGATAAAAGGAAGTCCCACCGCACTTTGACGCGTATGATGCGTAATCGTATAGCTGACAAGTCCAATCTGACATTCCTTCGATATTTGTTCCATAATCTGCGTTTTAACAATACCAGGAGGACCAATCAATAATAATGGTCTTTGATTCTTAGATTCAATTTCATATTCACCAAAGCAATTCTTCGATAAATATGCCTGTACTGTATTTTTTTATTTCATTTTTTGCCTGTAATATATTCATATTTTTTCTTCCAATCTATACTGAATTGCCCAAGAAGGCACTTTACTTTGATCATAATCTTCTAAATAGATGAATGCCGTTTTATAAGCTGGACACTTTTTTGGATAAACGCCCTTTCCATCTGTAAAATAAAGTAAACCACAAAGATTTTGAAATACATGTTGATTCACCAAATCATTCACATAGCTAAACACCGGCCTAAAATCGGTGTTACCTCCCCCTATTAGAGTAAATGAATCCAACAAACGATTCATTTCATTTTGATTGGAAATGACATTCTCTTTTCGAATTCTGTCATCACATTGAAGGATATATACCTTACATGATTTATAAAACATATTTGAAGTGCTTAAAATACTATATGTATTTGATATAAAACGCTTCGCAAGATTTTCATCAATCGAATAACTTGTATCCAACGCAATCACAAACTCATAGATTTTCTTGACTTCTTTTGTCTCTAACGGCTCAATCAAAGGCATATTTTTTATAAATAGACATACCATATGTGTAATACGACAAATCGAATTCATCCTCATTGATCTGCATTTCTTCTTTCATAATACTAAAACGTTTCAAAAATTGTGAAAATGAATACTTCGATTTTTTTGCCTGTAAACTCGATACAAGAAAAGCATCCCCATCGTCATTCTCTTTACCTTTTTGTTTATGATCAAATACTGTCTGTTTGGCAACACTTTGCCACTTCTTTTGTACCGAAGATGATTGAGGTGCTTTTTCATCCTTTTCTTTAGGCCATGATGCATGATCATCCACCACAAATTCATAATATAAATTTTGAATATCATCCCGTGTACAAAGCCATTCATAAACCGTAATACAACTCAATCCATCCAATTTTTCAATTTGGTGATATACATCTTTTCGAGCATAGGATAAGATTCGTGAAACACTTTTTTTATGCATTGAATCCAATGTATATTCCACCACAATATCACAAGCTACATTCCAAATAAATTCTATGCGATTTTTTCTTAGCCAAATATGACTATATAAACAATGCAAGATACTATGTAAGTAAGCACGATTTAAAAAGATCGAATTCTTTTGAAAAAGCTCAATCACCTTCAATGGATTATAATAAAAATAAACTCCATTTGTAGCACATACACTTACATGCTCATCCTCTTTAAATATCAACGTATTTAACGCCGTTAAAAAATGTGGCATATCCATATAGAGTTCGGAGCGAACAAGCTCTAATATATGAATTGCCTTTTCTTTTTCCCAATCCCTTTGTCGCATTAAAAATCCTCAAAAGAATATGCGGATGATGTTTCCATCTTCTTATTCTTTAATTCCATCAATAGAGTTCGAGTTTCCAAATCTTTTTCCATAGAAATCAATACATCTAAAGCTTGTACATCCATACATTTTTCTTCTATTAATTTTTCAACCATAACACATATATCTTTATATGTATGTAAATAAGAAGTCAAATCATGTGCTCTTAAATAAGGAATGTATCTCTCAGATCCCGTCATAAATCTAAGAATCGCAACATGAAAGATACAAGATTCACTTTCTTCTGCACATAATTTTTCAAAACAGGCATCATAACCATCAAAATCAATTTTACCGTCTTTAAAACACTGTCGCATACGAAAGCCTTCCCCTTCGATATTCAAGGCAAAGATATGGGCCGGTCCCACTTCATCATAACCCCCGTTGTATTCTGGATAGAATATAGAACCATCTATAAAATCGACTTCGATATCCCAAGTGATTTGAGTTAGTATTTGTTTTAAAATTGTGATACAAAATATAGAACAGTCATAATAGATATGATTGAGTCTTAAACAATTCATAAATACATCACTGCCAATACATATTAAACTAGAAGGTAAAAATATTTCTTTTAGCTTTCGACAATTGTAGAATGCATAATCCCCTAGTTTTGTGACTGTCTTAGAAAGCTTAACACTTTCAAACATCACTACCACTACACTCATAATAACTAGAAGGAATTTCATGACTTAAAACAGAATTAGATAGATCGACTTCCTTTTTAGAAAAACAATAGTTTCCTATTTCACGCACAATATATCCATCAATGAATCCGGGTATTTCTATTGTGGGAGTTGATGCATACACACGCTTGATACGAATTGAATCTTCATTTATTTTTTGGCTTAACTAGCAATTTGGTGATTTTGCTATAATTCTGCGTTTTATCACTTATGCGAACAACCATTCATTCTTCAAATCCTTTAAGCGAGTGATCTTATAGATGTTTTTCAATCTAAGTAGTACGTACTGTAGCTTTTCTGTATTATCCATTCCTTGGGTTTCTCTTTGCATGACAAAAAGAGCGTTGTAACGATTTATATATTTTTGATGCTACCCCTTTATATTTTTGCAGTCTTTCTTCAATCAATTTGTGGAAACTGTTCACTGTATTTAAATGATTGAATTTTATCATATGACTCAAGATAATGACTGATTAACACTTTCTTAGTACAATTCTTACTTTCTAAAAGTTCGTTGTAACTGTTAGAACCATCTAGCATTACAAAAAGATTTTGATTCAAGACATTCACCAAATCTTAATAGATCTATGGATGATGGCTTGCTATAATTTAATGTTCTGGCAATTGTATGACCGAAACTCTGAATTGCAGTGATGATACACACCTGCTGATTAGATAATCCTCTTTTTTGTAGCAGGTGTTCCACGATGTTTAGGTTCTACTCCATCAATCTTAGTCCCTTTATGATTGTATGGAGTATACTTTTCATCCATTTCAACTTCATTTCCCACTGTGTATGGGACGTTCCTCAGTTCTTAGACTAACCAATAATTTATGACGCATATTAAAAAACATTGCGTTCGTTTACATTGATTTTAGCAGCCGTTTCTTTAAGAGATACACCATTCAATGTATCCAGAATAAGTTCATTCCATTTGGATTGGTCTTGGTGAGAATAAAAAAGTAAGCTGACCGCGGTCTACAACAAAACGTTTTTTGCATTCTTTACAACGAAGCATCTGTTTACCAGAGTTGGCAAAACCGCTCTTAATTAAATGAGGATGATAACATCCGCATTTAGGACAGTATTCAAAATGATACGTATTCATTTTATTGTTTGTATCTAAATAATCAGTGATTTCACGATCAATCTTTTCAATTTGAAAAGATTGTAAAGCAAAGAATAGTATCTTGGTTTAAATATTTTGAAGTTCTTGTCATAAGTGTAGTCTCTCTTTTCGTTTACACCTATACAATAATTCTTAAATAGACATCATTAATGTCGAATATATTAACATGTCACCAATGTATCTGTTAAGCCTATTTTTTCATAATATACACAAATTTCCATATGGAAATTATAACATAAAAAAAAAAAGACAACTACCGAAGTAATTGTCTAAATTTACAAGTGGTGCGGGTGAAGGGACTCGAACCCCCACGCCGAAGGCGCCAGATCCTAAGTCTGGTGCGTCTGCCAATTTCGCCACACCCGCATTTCCAACGTGCTCACATATAATACACTAACGCAAAATAAAATGCAAGCATTTTTTAAAAAAGAAGCTACATTTTTGTAACTTCTTAATGTAAAACAGTCGGTTGATGCATCATTTCGATTTCTTCCTGAACATAAGCCTCTACTTTTTCTAAAAGCTCATCCGTAACTTCGATGTCTCCAATCATAAAAGGGCCATCATTCATATTGCCTTCTTTCACAAACTTAATTTGTGGAAGCTGTGACATACGATGATTTCCTAGTTGTTTTTCAATTTTCTTCAATTGCTCTAAAATAGGCTCGGCAATCTCTCTAATCATTTCTTCTTCTGTCATACTCAGTATTATAATAAACCCCCATCATTTTGACAAGTTTTTAACATATGTTTAAATTGCATTCGAAACCATTGAATCCAATTTAAATCAGAGTAACATACTACATGAACTGCTAGAAGCATACTACTACTTCTAGATTTGTTCATACGCACCCTGGCCTATGCTTTTCAACATAAGTTCTGGGTGCTTTTTATTGAACCGATTCTAATTCTTCTAATGAAATAGGACCTGGTCTTAATACTTGTAGTTTTTCCTTTGTGCAATCTACAATTGTACTTGCCTGTAATGCTTTGCACGTACCTAAAACAATTCCATCTATTTTTGAAGTTGTTCATATACATCATCACTTGTGAGTGCTGTCTTTTCTCCAGATTGATTGGCACTTGTAACTAAGATTGGACAATTCAATTCATCAATCACATCTAAGATAAATTTTTCATCTGGAATACGAATCGCAATCGTACTTAGGCCATTTGTATACGCTGAATCGACATTTTCTTTCACATTGACAACTAAAGTTAATGCGCCTGGCAAAAACTTAGCGGCAATCTTTTCGATTCTTTCATCCACTAAAGCAACTTGTTTCATTTGTTCTGTATTTGAAACCATCATCGGAATGGGTTTCGTTTCTGGACGATGTTTTGCGCGTTTTAATCGTTCTAAATCGTCTAAATTACCATACTTTACACCTACACCATACACAGTATCTGTAGGTAAAGCTATAATTTTATGTTCATTAAATGCACACGCCACTTCGTGTACTTGATTTTTTGTATATTCTATCATGTTTACACCTCTGTCTAAGACATTATACATCTTTTATGATAAAATACACTAAGAAAGAAAGGATGTTTTTCTATGTTTGAAAACACAATTGCGGCTATTTCCACTTCTTTACAAGATGGCGCCATTTCCATCATTCGTTTAAGTGGAGATCAAGCTATTGAAATCACTCAAAAAATATTTGACCGTAATATTATGAATGCGAAAAGTCATACGATTCATTATGGCTTTATTATAGATCCAGATAAAAATCCAGTGGATGAAGTTTTAATCTCTATTTTTAGAGCACCAAAAACATATACACGAGAAGATATTGTAGAAATCAACTGTCATGGGGGTACTTTTATTACACGTAAAATCTTATCCATGGTTTTAAGTGCGGGAGCCGATCTTGCCAAGCCAGGAGAATTTACGCAACGCGCCTTCTACCATGGAAGAATTGACTTATCCCAAGCTGAAGCTGTTCAAGACATGATCGAAGCGAGCAACAATACAGCGGCTACTATGGCGATTCATGGAATTAAGGGAAGTGTAAAAAAACTACTCCAACCTTTGATTGATGATTTAATGGATATTATTGCACAAATTGAAGTGAATATTGATTATCCTGAATATGAAGATGTCGAACAATTAACAACGAATGACTTGTTACCCAAAACAAATGATTGGTTAGAAAAAATCGATCACATTCTTTCTCGTGTTCAAACGGGGCAAATGTTAAAAAAAAAGGAATTGATACTATTATTGTTGGTAAGCCAAATGTTGGTAAATCCAGCTTACTGAATGCCCTTCTTGAAGAAGATAAAGCCATTGTTACAGATATTGCCGGGACCACAAGAGATTTGGTTGAAGGTCAAATCCATATTGGTAGCGTTCAATTAAATCTAATTGATACAGCGGGCATTCGTGAATCGAATGATAAGATTGAACAGATTGGTATTGAAAAGAGTCAAGAAAAATTAAAAGATGCCAAATTGGTTCTTTTAGTCTTTGATGGTTCCAAAGAGTTGGATGAAGAAGACAAACAATTATTAGAACTGACAAAAGATAAAATGCGCTTAATTATCTATAATAAATTAGATAAGGCAGAGGCAAATAAAGATGGCATTTGGATTTCAGCTTCCAATAAAGAGATTCAACCATTGATTGATGCCTTAGAAAATCTGTATCAAAATGATTTATTAAAAGAAGATCCATTACTTTCAAATGAGCGTCAAATTGGTTTATTGAATCTAGCCAAAGAAGATATGTTAAGGGCGAAAGAAGCTATGAATAGGATGGTAGAGCCTGATTTAATTGAGATGGATATTCAGGCAGCACATGATCACTTGA